>Ga0209611_10002364_pt1 | contig 33117 bp, 31 predicted proteins | sample S1TSphgellanicum_3_FD_187693 | JGI IMG/M metagenome (GOLD analysis project Ga0209611, IMG submission 187693) | Host-associated microbial communities from peat moss isolated from Minnesota, USA - S1T2_Fc - Sphagnum magellanicum MG (SPAdes) (version 2) | ecosystem: Host-associated > Plants > Peat... | reverse complement strand
TAGGCAAGCAAAGGGTTCTCCAAATTGCAAAAGTGTATGACAGAGAGGTATTGTTCATGTTCCTCCTTTGTGCATACAAGATCCTAAACCCTACTAATGCAAATGAAAGAAACACATGTACTTATGCATTTCATAGTTCCCAAGATGTCCCATTTGGAATTTGGCATACAAGTGCATGAGATGAGAAAACATAAACAAATTGGTATTAAAAATGGTTTTGGTCCATTAATAATGTAGTTTAGGGGTTAAATTAGTAAAAGTAGGTTAAATTGGCTTCATTTGGCCTTCTCAAGGCTTTGTAACAATCTAATTTGTTTTGGAAATTTTCTTTAAAAAAATTCCCTTCTTTACAATGACTTTTTGCATTTTGAACCCTAAATGAGGGTTAATTAGAATCTACCCTAAACTACCCAAGAATAAAAAACTGGCCAATTTTGAAATAACGTTATAACCAAAATTGGAATCAACCTTCACATTGAAAAACTGAAATCAAAACCTAGTCCCATTTTTATAAAAATGAACCTACCAAAAACCAAGACTAGCCTATAGTTTTTAGGAACTAGAACCCGAGGTTCCTTCTAAGAAGAATTGCACAACACTATTTTAACCAATTGATTTTCCCTTCAAAATGGTTCCATGTAAGTTTAGCCTCAATTTCCCACTTTTTGTTCTTGGACCTTCATTTGAAGATTGTGGGTGCAATTTATGGCTCCCATCCAATAGGATTATTCCATTTCATTCGGACTTGGACTTTGGACTCTCATCTAAAGTGGCCCTTAAGTGACCCTAGGAGTTAGGGCCCAAAAATCTTGGTGCCAATAATCAGAAATTTGAGCATTTCTTGGTTCATTATTTGGTCCCAAGTTACTAATAAAATATATTTGTTTGGAGGTTGATGAGCTCATGTGTAAAGCCATTAAGGCCAAAAACAAAGTAAGGATCAAGGTTTCAATGCCTCACATGCTTTCATTCTTTCTTTCTTGGTATATTCTTCTTCTCATTTTTGTGTCCTTCTTCAAGTCAAACCCTAAAAGTCAGACCACCATGGATGAGCATAAACATAAGATTCTTGTTATTCTTGTGTTTTTCATGGCCATATGCCAAGTAGAAAAAATTAATATATCTCCTCCATAGCTGACAAACAAACATAGAAGCTCCACAAGAGGAGAGAAAAATGAAGAAAGATAAAAATTATTTATAAGGTTTGATTTTAAAGGTTTACTTTGATTATATAGCACATATTTAATCAAAATAATAATATTTTATTACATCAACATGGCCCCAAAGGTTGCAAATTGGCCTTTCAAGTCAATAGGTAACCTTTTCAGGGCATAAAGTGATAGATTAAAAAAATTATTTTTTATTCAGCCTTGACTCCTAGTGTAAAGTCGTTGGGGTTATTTCGATGATTGCACCAATAGGAATGCTTGATTTGAATTCCACCTTGGCCTTGACTCCAAGTGTAAAGTGGGCATTATTCATGTGCATTTTGCGCTTTTGGGTGTTGTCTTTTGTTTGGACTTTGAGTCCTTTCTTTTCTCTTCTCTTGTTCCATTGCCATTGCCGTGTTTTTCCTTTACTCGTCTTACAAGTTGTTGTTGACTTCACCATTGAGTTACCCAACCTCAATTGATGTCGGTGAAGAAGAGCAACTGGGCAACAATGGTTAAAACATATTGTGAACCAAGCTGATGATACTTTCACCAACAAAAGAAATTGTCAATTATGTGCATAGTGAGAGCTGCCCAAATTGTTCCAAAACATGGATTTTTTTGCTTTAAAAAATTGAATACTTATTCGGTGAGCTTCTCTTGACTTCAGGGTCAAGTTAATTGAGACCCCACATGGCCCGCATGGGGGCGAAATAGATAAATCGTAATTTGTTACAAAGTGTGGTGGTGATATTTTCAAAACCAAAAAAATAAAATGATGAACTTATGTACCTAATTATTGTAGTGTTTTTTTTTTTTCATTTTTATGATGTTGTTAAACTGGTGATCATCCATAAGGTAGTTTAGCCAAATTTGGCTATAAATAGGATATGAAACCTTAAATGTTTAAACATCCTTTACATTTTTGGCTACATTCTAAAGCCCATTAGAGAAATGTACCTATTTATCCCCAAAAATGTGGAAATTTCCTGACCAAAAAACCCAAAAAATACATTTTTTTGCCATTTGGAAAAAAAAAAAAAACCAAATAGCTGAATTTAGCCACAACAGGAAAAAAAAAAACGCTGCTAGTTAGATGCCTGAATTGATGGTTTCAAAAAAATATTATTTATTAGTTTTCAAATTGAATATTTGCAGGTGTACAAAAAATCATATTTGCATCAGAAACTTAGCTTGTGAGCTGCTGCTGAGTTCACCATCGAGTAGGGAGGAGGCCCAGAAGGCTGCAAGACATTTACATCCTGCCAAAATATTTGTCACATCCAAGTTTAGTTATTTACTTTTTTGCAACCCTGCCCATATTATTGAAACGAGGACTGCAAACAGGTGGGAACTACTAATAGCAAACCAGCTGGACGAATCATTATGATTGGCCAATCAAAGACCGGGGGCAGCAGTCATATCATATTTATTACACACTCTTCTCTAGCAGGTGCACAGCTTTGCTGTGCTTTTTACCAGCCTCAGCAAACTGAGCAAAATATGCAGGAGAAGAACCATTTTCCTGAGCCACACGGTTTGACTGCATGTGCAAGGTGTGATATGGAAGGAGCAGGAATGCAAAGTGCTTCTAGAGACTCACATACAACACTCAATTGACAAGCCAATTATAGTGTATAGTAGCTTAAGGAATTTGGGTTCCTAGGTAGTAGGTCTATTTTTGTACAAGGATTTTTGAAAGATGATATTTTTGGCTTGTGTTGAAACTTGAGATTGGTTATAGAGTTATGATATCTTGAAGGATTTTGGGTTTCTTTTAGAGGAATTTTTTGAAGATTATATTTTTGCATGGTGAAATATTTGAATTTCCATAATTCTTCTTTTGCCTTAAGATAAAGAGTTTTAATGTAAATGGCAAGGCCACCGAGTGACACACCCCTTGAGCTGCTGATAATTTCACCTTCTTTTTATTAACCCTGTCTGTATATGGTCAGGGTTTAGCCAGTTGTCGGCAGGGTTTTTTTTTGGGTCAAATTCCTCAAGTAGATGTACTGGCGAGGATCCTCAGCATTAATTAGCAATAAATGACGATTGTACTGGTGGACTAGTAGATCTGTTTTGGAATCCTGTCTAGTTCTGGCGACCTAATAGAACACACTGTCTAAATCTGGCGAGTTTTAACTTTTTTTTTCTGGAGATATGGGGAATTTTTTTTTTTTTTTTGTTTAATTTAAAAAAATCCCTTTGTTGGATTCGCCAGCCTTTGGGTCCTTGTTGTATGCAATACAAAAGTATTACCTGCCTTTTATTTTTGGTTCTTGTCTGCCTTTGGCCTTGTTCCATGTTTTTCTCAAGAATATGGATAATGCCCAGACACATTTTGGTGCTGCCCGACATCCACTTTGTGTCTTGTTATGCACATCTTTGGAGCTGTAATGGGTACCTAGTGTCCATTACAGGCACAAAATGTGCATGAAAATGCACACGGTGTGTAATGGGTACCTAGTGTCCATTACAGGCACAAAGATGTGCATTAAAATGCACATGGTGTGTAATGGGCACCACTAAAATTTTGTTATAGTATTATTAGTGTACTAATATAGAGAGGGTATTTAAATAGGCTTGTGTGTAGGTGTGAAGTAAAAATGTTATGGCCAATGGAATTGCTGGATTTGGTGGTTTGAATTTTTTTTCATAATTATTTTGAATGAATTAACATTCAAATGTGTAATAAGGTTTGATAGGTTTGTAAAAAATCTAGAGGACCAATGGAAATGGTGGAAAGGGATGACTATTTTTTTTTGTTTAGTAGAGTAAAGTTGTTGTGTAGGCTTGAAATTTGTTCTTTCAAGGCAATGGAATTGTTCGATTTGGTGATCTGAATTTGTTCTTTTTATTATCTTGAATGAATAAACAATTCAATGTGTAATATCATAGTACCTTTTCAAGTTCAATAATCAAATGCCAAATACTTATTTTGTTTTTCAAAATCCACTTTGATAGTAAAATAATAATTTATGGAATTTTGACAATAAATATTGATAATTTCTTTGACATGTTCTTTGGACTCCAAACTTCTAACATAATGAAACTTTTTACAACATTCTCTACTACTTTTTGCCCCCAAAAATGGGGAGGGATAATGTTCCACCAAAATATAGCATAGATAAATGTTGTCAATTATTGGGTACCAGCTTTGCAATGATGGGTGAACCTAAAGCAAGAAGCTCCTATTTTTCACAATTTTTTATAATTTTTTCCTCCCTTGTAATTTCTAGTGTTGGGCGGGTATGGAATGAGTGTCTAGAAAAGGGCTAGGTATCAATTAGTTCTTTTGCAAATAATCGATTGGATGTCATCAAAGGTGATATTTGGGCTCATAGTTGCTACCCTCATTTCTCATTTTAATGAGAATCATTCACTTGAAAATCATCCTAAAATTAAAAATAAATAAATGTGACAACCACTCGAGGCATTAAAAAATACCCAAAGGCAATTTCAATTTTAGAAGTGTAGGAATAAGGGGATACATATTCTAAAAGTAAACATTATGCAATTCTTTCTGTTGTTGGTGTAGCTACATCACAATATGGATGCATCCCAAAGCTCAATGTTTTTATTTCCATGGATCATGTTGATTGATATTGCTTTTAATGTTCCTCAATGTGTTGGTACCAACACATTAATGTGAGAAAGGCTTCCGTTTAGGTCCCTTATATAATATATGCCCACACCTTTGAGCAAAGAATGTAAAACAAATTATGATTTTAAATTGAAAAATATCTAAAGTTCACATTGCACATCTAATTGTTTAATTAGAATAAATTCAATAACTAGTTTGTGACAATAGTTGGAAAGGGTGAAAGCACACTAAAATGTAATATTTTCCAGCATATGTGGAGTCCATACTACTGGTAAAATAAAAATCCATATACATTGTAGTAGAATACATTATATTACACAAGTCATATGGCAAGGCTAAACAAATTTGTTTTTACTTTTAAACTTTATCAATGATAGATAATTGTAAAAAATTTACATTTAGAAAATAAAAAATAAAAATATTGATTCAAACGAATAAAAGACTTTATAAAAAAATCATATTTCATTGTATATTTCAATTTACGGTTTTCAATATCTTTTAGAATTGTTTTCCTTTGTATCAATGGCATCACACTATTTTTTGAGTCAAAAATAATTATTCAACTAAGCATTTTAGTAAATATAGTGAGTTCATAATCATATGATATGGATTATGATGCAAGTTTTTAACATTCCAAAGGTCCAATATGTTATGGTAACTCAAAATCCATTCTTGAAATTCATATGATGTGAGCACTTTATATCATATATTATTTTGTTGAATTTTTTTCACATTTTATTTATTAATTTTTGTTCATCATGGGCATAACATGTTAGAACAAAAGAACTCATTGTTCACATGCTTTGAATCAAATCATTAGGATCATCCACATTGTATTGAAGATAGTAACTTGAGCTCATGGCCAAATAGTAAAAAGTATGGTCAAAAGGATGAAAGAAAAGTTTGTTAATTAAATTTATACCCCATAATTAACCATGGTTGTTATAAGTTCTAATTTCGAGTATAGCCCTTTTGGAATCCATATTTTTGCGAACCTTGTTTCACCATTTATACCATCCATTCAATTAAGCCATCTACCTCAAGATGGTCTCATGAAGTTGTGCAATGATTAATCAATGTCTTTTTACACAAATTTTGGAACTCCCCACAAAATTCCATATCTTGATAGATTAATATTTTGGTTGGAGCCCCAAAACTATTTAACATCGTATTTTAAAATACATAAGTAACACCCTCACTGCTACAATCCAATAATGGCACCAACTTTAACCACTTTGAAAAATGCAAAACTCATAACCAAAACATACCAATTGTGTCGAATTTTCAAATTCAATGGGTTAAGAAAATCCAAACTATGTCAATACCCAAGCCCCATGATGGGCAATGGTTATAAATGAAGTGTAAGTGCATTGAATGATGCTTACATTTGGTCACACCACACACTAATACACAAATTGTTGAACTCACAATTACATCCTTCGCCACTAGTATTATGTTTAGAACAAATTATAAATCCAATGAACCCCAAAATGGCCCACCTTTTCATGAGGATGTCACACAAACCTTTCACATTTTTTGGGGCAAAACACCACCTACATTCATCCATTTGTTCATACCCACAAAAAGGAGTTACTTTCGCATTTGAACCACTTGGCCTTGTGCACAACACAATCCCATTATTTGGGTGTTAAGATAATTGAAACCACTTGTTTGTAAATATGTAATAATAGGTGCAAATCATCATGTATATTTGATGCACCATCACCTTCTAGTTCAGTGTCCACACTATGGGAATCTTCAATATTCATGTCAATCTAAGGTGCATCCTTAGAGCACCCTAACAAGGTGCATAGTTATGTAAAGACATGCAATCCCAAAACGATTTCTAAATCTGCATCCCCATTTTAGCGAACCCTTGTAATATCCTCTTAACTAAAACTTGGGTTTTGAACTTGGGTTTAGAGCTAGGCCATCAACATCCTGATTAATCCTACCAACATAATGCACAATATCAAAATCATATTCCTCTAGGATAAGGGCCCATCTTCCCAACTTTTTTGTGAATCAATCAAATTCCATCAAAAACTTGAGTGCATGGTGGTTGGTAACCCTTGACATATCCCTTGACCTAAATTAATTTTAATTTACTAAATTAACTTAAATTTAATTTAACTTTGTACTAAATTACAAAAATTTAATAATAAATTAATGTTGCCCTATGACATATTGGTTGGAGGTGCATTTTGTACAAAATTCCACCTTTAACCAATATGTCATAGGACAACATGCATGTCCATTGCTTAGGCTCATATTGTAGTGTAATTCGAAAATTTGGTAAGATTAACTTGGATCACTATCTTTTATTTAGTTAACCTTTGAGCTGCCTCCAAGCCACACATTGATATCAAAATCTTGTATCGAAATTCACATTGGTCAATCCAAGACCATCAACAATGGCCTTGCCCAACATTAATTAAACACTAAATTTTTTAAAGACTTATGGGGTTGGTTTAAATGTATTAATGTATCCTTTAATTAAAACAATTCTTCCTCATTGTGCACTACCATCACATCATGAACAACATTGGCCCAAGGATGGTTGGAAATTCATGAAGCTTAACCATAATCACATGTCAAAATTCAAGGTGCAACTTTCACATTGTAATGTGGTTGACCTTGAAAACTTGTTGGGGAATTATAGTAGGTATAGAAATGTCTTCCAACCTAACCATCGCATTTGGTGTTGCCCAACTTTCACATAATGTGGTTGTTAGACACAACATATATACTAATAAAATATCAAGAATGGCCAATGTCTTGATGGAAAACAAGTACACCATTTTGGATGCCTCTAACAAACTTATGGGTGCCTTAGACCCAATAATAAATCTAGGCACCTTCTTTAACACACCATTGTAAATCAACACCCCCATAAAATTAAGAGTAATTGTTTTGTAACATAAATAACTATGGAAGTCGCACTTGGCAATAAGCTTCACCATGTTGAAGATCTAGCTTTCAATAAAATATGATGTGAAACTAATTTGTTTTGATTTGGCTTTTTAGTCTTTTGTGGCATGGCCTTATTGGGTTGGCCACAAGGTTGTTGAATCGATGGTGTGGATGCATTCTTCATGTATTCTTTATTGAACCTTTCCATACCATAAAAGGTGTAAATAGTGGAGGATTTCACATCTACTACATATAATCACACTAATTGTCAAATTGTTAAGTGAAATCATCTAGTGTGATGGTGCCAACTGCCCCCAAATATCAGCATAGTCCTTTGATGGTTCCATATGTGTCATCCTTGTCCCACAATAATGGTGTGATGATAAACTTCGGAGGTGAACTTGTTTGAAAATCTAAAAACTATACCTTTAGATGATGACAAAAATGTTATGGGTGGTCTAAACCACATCCCACATCTAGTAAAACAACTAATGATAGTAACCATGTTCCATATCTTTAAAACATGTGCCGCTTTTGTGAATCCTAACTTTAACTTAGGTGTCCAATTTGAAACCTTTAGTAACTAGTGTTTGTTGAACATGTCACAACTTACATTAAACTTAAAGGGATGTACATCTACACCCACAAAAACATTTATTAGCCATGTTTGCTAATAGGTTGAATGAAAAAAGGATGAACATTGAAAATCATCCACATTATGGATGAAAATCTTTTTAATTTTTTTAAATAAAATATATGGATAGATTTAAACCATAACCCATTCAAATTATGGATGAAAATATGTCTATGAAAAAAAAAATTGAAAAAGGAAAAACCTTGAAAATTTGAAAAAAATTAAAATTAAAAACTAAAACCTTTATGTGGTAGCTTTTTTGGATGGTGTCGAATTGGTCCACTAGGTTTGGAAAAAAAATTAAATGAAAAATAAAAAGGGCAATTCCAAATTGGAGCACCTGTTTATTTTACATTAAGCATAGTTTAAGGCACCTAAACATCCTAGGCTTGTTAAACATTGCAAGCTTGGGCTAGTGTTGCAACCCTACTTTGAGAGAGTGTGAGGATGAAACTGACATTCCCAAAATGGGGACTTGGGAGTCCTTCGGGACTCACGAAACTTCAAAGTTCGATTGCAAGGGTCAAAACACCTTGCATTGGGGTGTTCTTTATATCATTGGAAAACTATCAAAGTGTAGATGTCGAAAATGGGCTTGCATGGGCCATTTGGACATTTGCAACACAAGTTATGGCAAAAAGAAAGGCCGGGAGTTTAATTGGTAGTTTGACTCTCGACCATTAAAAGTCGGGAATTGACCCGACCCCGGTGTGTGCAGGTTGAGTGCAATAGACCATTGGAAAGCTCTTGAGGAGAGCTACAAGTTTTCTTTAAACATCATCCCAATTGGAGGTCTGAGCAAAGAGTGATGATTTCGCAAAGTCTCGGGAATCCAAACAAAAATAGTTTCAGGACTCCTCCTTGGGAATCCCAAGACAAAATAACAATTCGGATGTGGGTGTCACGGAGAAGCACAGAATATACTATATGGGAGAAGGTGGTGGCTTCCCTTGAATTCGGGCCGTGGTGAGTCTTGTGAGTCTAGAGTTGTCCATGGCTTGTCCTAGCACTAAAGGTGTTTCAGAATGTGAATTAACCAACTTGTTGGTTGGTTTGATACATGTTCGAGTAAATAAGTAAAGCTTGTCACTCTTCTTAGCCCCATCTCGGAGCTTCAGCACACCCCTCTACCCCCCTTCTAGTGTTGAGAGCTAGGAGCGTGCCCTGAGTTCCTCACAATTCCGTTGTTTGAACGACTTAGGCCCACCTTGGGTCTAACTAAGAATTTGGGAGCGTGTCAGTTAGGTTCAAACAACAAGTTTAAAAGCTCAAGGTGATGGTAAGTTTTGTGCTCCCGTTTGCCCCCTCGTCCTTTTTTTTCCCCTCCTTCCTTTTGTTTTTTTTCCTTTTGTCAAAAACACATCGAGGAAGCGAATGGTGCCCCCCCCTCCCTCCATTGGTGGTAGTAGCTTCTTGTTGTTGTCATTATTGTTGATGCCACCTATTTAACAACAATGAGACAACGAGGAACTTCCTTGCCCTATGCTATTATTGAGAAGGATGCCCAATTGAATTTGGAACTCAATTGGTGATGATAATGGAAATTCCGCCTATTGTCATTGTCATTGTTGTTTATTAAAAAAAAATGAAAGGGAAGGAAAAAAAAATTAAAGGGGGGGAAGGGTGTGATAGAAATAAGGGCCTTCCTCCTTTTGTTTGTTTTAAATATTTTTTCAATAATTCCAAGGGTTGTTCCTCCAACAATTTTGTCGATTTCCTCCACATTTCTAGGTAATCATGCCCTAGAATCAAATCACTAAGGAAAGTTAGCTATGAAAAATTAACATGCAAACACCCACACCACACAACACAACATAAACTTGACTTAAAACCACATATTGTCACAAAAAAAATCTTGCCCAAAAATATATAAACAACAAATTTTAATGCTAAAACAAACTAACATAATTGCCATAAACAAGCAATTAGTTACACTTTTGAAAATTCCAAATGGTCATTCACTTACAATGAAAACACAAATCCACACCCAACACTTCCACACCACCAAAATGCAAAAACGAACACCATGCACAAAACACGTAAAATTTTGCATACAATAGTAAAGTGTGTTGAACTTTTTAAATCACCAAAAGTGATTTGAGATTATGCAAAATGAGATTATATCCCATTCACATAATATTTCAAACCCCATTTACACATCAATTAATTCAAAATAAAAACCCAAACAACTAAATTAAACCAATTTATTTTTAATTAATTAAGATTTAACTAAAAAACTAAACTAACACACCTAACATTTTTGAAAACTAGGTGAAGTTTTAGAAATAAAATTTTGATAGCATGGACAATTATCATAAGATTTTTTTTACAAATTGAAAAAAATATAATATTTTTTACAACTCTATGAAAAAATAAATTTGTTAATTCTCACAAAAATCTGAGAGTTGCCGACATTAGTAATTTCCTTAAATTTTGACATTTCAAACAAATAATTTCTAGAAAATTTAAAAATTTCAAAAATAATTTAATGTTCAACATTAAGGAAAAACTACTATGGTAGCTATTTAAAAACTAGATTTTTAAAACATTATTCATGCACTTTATTTTTGTCTTTCTCAAAGTCAATTTAGGTGAAATCACATGCAAAAGAATTTTAGTTCAAGAATTGTTGAAGGTGTGTTGGATTGTGTGGATTTTTGTTGTTTCAAATGTGTTTTCACCAAGTTCGCATTGTGTTTGGGCAATGGGTTCCCAACATGTGTCTCAAGTTTTCAATGTGTTCCTTAACATGTTCCCAATAGCATCTCATCTTGTTTCATATGCTTTGTTGAACATTGTCCTCTTGGAACTTATATGGATTTGCGAATATTGGGACTTATTTGTTCCTATGTTTAGAATGAATACACACATATTGGGGAGTCTCCAAAGTTTCAATTTTTTTCATGATGGGCCAATTAAAGAAACTCATTGTAAAAATGAGTTTTTAACCTGGAAGCACCCATCAATTTACTAATATGAATCTAGTAACCTAACATAACTATTAAAGGTCCAAAAAAGTCTCAAGCAAATTCAAAACTCTTGTTGGAATGGCTTCTTGACATTATGAAAATACACATCTCCTCCTAAATGAAGTTTTAGTGACATGTTGAGATGGTTTCCAAATATTTATAATTTTACAGATTTAGGCATAATGTCAAGAAAATTTGTTAGCACTTCAATATTATAATATAGTAAAAATATTCACAAAGGAAAAGGACTTAAAGTTGAAGAGTGATAATTTTCCCATGAAGGGGATGAACTCAAAATGAGATCAAACACCTAACCCAAAAAAAAAGTACAATTTGATAATAAACATGGTCTAAAATTACTTTTTCCTCTCAAATTTGTGGTAAAACAATTTTCAGCTTGAGTTTTGATTTTGCTCTCATTTATTGTTGTCAGGAATGTGAATGTTGTGCAAATTTTATTTTTTTTCATGAAGAAAATATTCCTACTTTTTCTCTTTGTCCTAAGTCCACTTTCTTTTGTAGATAACAAACATTGATGGGTGAAAAAAGATTTCAAAGTGAAAGAGGGACCCAAAGATAGGGTTATTTTAAGGATAGCCATATTGAGTGAAAAGACTGGCACCCAGTTTCTAAAATCAATTTCCAAGTAGATTGAGCAACTTGTAAGAAAATAAGTAATAATGGCGACATTAAAAGGGAGTCCTTTCTTGATCACGATACAAATCTCAGTCCATTTAGTCTGTTTCACTATCTAGGGTAGAACTGCTCATCACCAATCACTACCCTATTTCCAATTGCTTCTTTAGATCTTCATCATCTGTGCTTCATTTTGAGTGATTTAAAATGTTATGGGAGCACTATCTCAGGCTCTATAAGTCATCTTTGAAGTGCAAATGAAAAGAAGTAAAGAAAAAACAGCACGAAAAAAAAAAGCTTTCCAACTCACAAAATGCATTTTTTTCTTTTTCCTTCCCTTTGGACCCCTCTTACTTTCAAAGCTTCTAGCTTTCTCATTTCTTGTTAATTTTAAACAATTTGAAGTGCTGTAGGAGCACCACCTTTAGTTCTACAAATTGTTTTAGAACTCTAATAGCAACAAAGCAATATACAAGGAATTTTTTGGGTGATCGAGAATGGGCTTTGTATTGTTCAGTGATTTGTTTTTTTGAGTTTTTACCCCTCTATTTTGGGTGGGCCATAACTTTCTCAATTTGAACCTGTTTTTGACGATTTTTAGTGTGCCAATAGGAGGGATTCAAATTTTGTTTGGACAGCAAAAACAATGAAGCCTTTTCCTTGCATCCAACCTGCCCTGAGTGCTTAAGTGATTGCTCATAGGAGTTCTACCCTAATAGGTTTTCAATTTCACAGTCCGAGCAAGATCCCAATAAATCAAACTTGTTCAAATAAACCATGAATCCTCAATAGGTAGGGTGTTATTTGCAAGGGGTATTAGCACAGGCCAAAAATGGTGACAAACTCTTTTGGGAAGAGAAATTTCATGCAGCTACTGGGAAGGCCCAAGCATGCACTCAAAGTGCTTTCTTTCCTTTTAAGTCTTGGTGGGGGGGGGGGGGGGGTCAGGGATTATTTTTCATTTTTCCCTTGTTCTCACTCTGTTCCTTTTAAGTTCCCAATGGGTTCTCATCAGGTTCCCAATATGTTATTCAAGTTCCCAATGTGTTCCCCAGCATGTTCTCCATAGCACCTCACTTTTATTCCATGGCAAATGTTGTCCTCCTTTCACCTATACAGGTGGGCCAAAGGGGAGGAACTCTATACTACAAAGTAGAAGCTTCTATTTTGGGGAGCCTCTATAGTTTCGTTTTTTTTTGCGTGATGGGCCAATCAAATTCGCTCCTTGCCCCAAAAAAAAAACACTTGGGAGGTACGTCATCCAAGTAATAGGAGAGGTGAATAGGTAGGGTGTCCCCGCCAAAACTCCATCCCATCAAGTATGAGAACCTGAGTTAGGGATGAGCGGCAGCAGGCTGGACCGGTTTGGCAGGAATTAAAAGCTCCACTTCCTTTTACTGGAGCTGAACAACCCAACTGGCACAAATTCAAACTTCGCCTCCGTTAATTGGAGCTGTTCAGCGTTTCTCTCATGTGCCAATAAAAGACTCACGATTCACAAAATCAGCCCCATGTGGGAATTTGTTTTAAATGTTGTTTTCAAGTAGCTTCAAGTAAGTCACTGTAGGCAAGTTTTTTTATATTTTAATTACTTTTTTTTATGATAGATAATTGAAGGGTCATTTATTCTTATCTTTTTATTTAATTTTTCAGACAATGTGTTAGTATTGTTTTTTTAGAGTGCTTTAGTTTCTATTATAGAGAAGAAGATTGCTTTGATGAGAGATGCTTGTTCTAGATCTCTTATTATTATTAGATCTCACAATTTATATGCAGGCGGCATTAAAGGAGTTATGAATGATATAACTTCCTGCCACGAGAGGGACTAGCTCTCTCCCTTCTTTGATTCTTGCAAGTGCCGCGTCTTTTGACTTTTTTTTCAGCCTTCCTTTTTGTCTTTTGAGTGATGATTTCAACCATCGACTTTTATTGGATTTTTTGTCTCTAATATTAGATCATCTCCAGCAGTGCTCAGGACTCAGTATGTGATCCTGCACAATACAATTGGATGAAGAGAAGTCAAAAAATGCCGGTTTGGCTCAGCATAATTGCACAGTTTGCTGGGAAAAGGCACACCAACGCTGTGCCATCCCCTGCATAAAAAAGAGTATAATAAAATGATCCAACTGCTGCTCAGTGTTTCTGATTGGCCCATCATAATGATTGGTCCACGTGGTTTGCTATTAGTAGTCCCCTACCTATTTGCTGTCCCAGTTTCAGTTTTATAGGCTGGTTTGCAAATTTGTAGATAACTAAACTTGGATGTGAAAAATATTTTTGCAGGGCCACATACTGACCACCACTAGATATGCTCTTACATAGTACAATCATACCAGACACGGGTTAAGTTAGCCCATGCTTATGGGCATATTCTTCATAACAAGGTGTTGTCTCATTAAAACCCTTTCGCAACAATTGGGGCTGTCCTAGGGCAACACAAGATGTCACCTGAATAAAACCCATATTGAGGAATATGGTTTCCCTCAAGACTAGGCAATGTCATCTTGCTTTCTTTTCCTTCAAGATAGCCTACTTGATGTCCTGAGGACAACTTATGAGTTGTCCTGGGACGTCGCTTAGTGTTGCCCCTTGGGAACCTGGGAATGCTTAGGGCATGTTCAGGGATAGGCGCTTTGAGGCTAATCTTAATTTGTGCAATGACCACCTGTGTGAAGTGTTGAGGTAAGTGTAAACTAGGGACTAGTCCCTTCAGATGCTAGAAAGTCAAGAAACAAATGCATATATAATTATTTCTTTAATATATATATATATATATATTTTAAAAATTGGATATAAAATCTGTGAATAAAAACTCAATAGAAAAGCACATATATATTAGATTTTTTAATATAAACTTTTCGAATGGAAAGTCAATAGATGAGCACACAATACATTGATTTTCATGTGTTAGTGTGGAACGTGTTGATAAATTAATAAGAGGGTTTTTTTTTGGTTTAATGGTAGCACTTGGCTTGAAGCTACTTGAGGATAACTTTCTAGCCAGATTTCACAGAGTTTTTCAAAACAATCGGTACTACTCATGAATGGCCTCCTTTTTCATTACAAATTCAGAGCTATTAAATTCATAGCCTGAACGAATGAGAGCCCCAGAACCCCAAGGAAGAAGCATTTCACCAGGTGCTGGTTCAAAACAGATTTCACGCTTAGGGTTTCGGCAGAAAATTTTGTGTAGCAAACTTCCTTTTCCACTAGAAATTCAATGAAGAAAGGGCCACAGTGAACCAACACCCACGAGTGCACCATCCATCCACTGGATGCCCATTATTACTCCAGTTGTGCATGAACCTCAACTGAGTTAATCTTTGGTTTCACCTTGGTAACCAATTCTGTAAGAAATATGTCTCAAACATAGGCAGGTAGGGAGAAAAATAGGTAATTACTAGGTAAGTAAGTAGATGGTTTATACATTTGTAAGGGCTTTTTTTATTACCTACCTACCTACCTACTAACAACCTGCTTGTGAGTTGTTAGTAAGTATGTAGAGAACAAAAAGCAAGTGAGCTCACCACTATGGTTAGCTAGGGAACTGAAACCCAACAGAAAACTGTTTCCTCATCACCTACCATTCATCCTTCATGGTGCGCTGGTGGGTGCTGGTTACTGTGGCCAGAAGGGAGTTATTTCACTATCTGTTTAGGGTGAGCCCTAATTGTAGCAATTTTCTAGAGCCACCAAAGTTTCTCAGAAAGGCTTAACTTGCCCCACCCACCTAAAACTTTTCTGTTCTCTGGATCTTTTGCAGTCCACCTTTGTGAATTTCATCCATGGACTACATATATTCATCATCCACTCACCATACATAAGCATTTCATATGTTTCAAATTGAAAATCATTATGGGACAACATAAATGATGAATAGCCTACTACCTAGGCTGATTATGTACTAATTTAAAAAAAATTGGAATTGTTGAAAATTCTGGAATATATATATGCTTGCCATGCCAAAAATCTGAATGAAGTTCTCAAACTTAAAAGCTTCATTATTTAATATGATGCCAAATTGTAAAATATTATTAATTTCATTGCGAAACATAATTGAATTTTTCTTAATTATTAGGCACCTTGTTGTTCAACTGGTGTACGTACTAGTACTATGATATGATATGATATGATATGATGTATTAGGTTAAAAAGGTTACCATACCCCATCCATGGGTTGAATCTTGACAAAGTTTATATTTGTAAATTAACAAGTGAATATAGAATCAAAACTATTTATGTTTATTACATAGCTATGAGAATCTATGTTTTTTTTTGCACAAATAACCTTTCACCTTTTTATTTTCTATGTGTAATTATTATGTCACACTATTTTTTTATCGTGTAGTTCACATAATCATAAACTTTACCAAAACCTTTAAAGTCTAAAATTTCAATTTCCTTCACAATTATATTCCATAAAACTTTGCATTCATACAACAACTTGTTCTCATCAAGTGAAAGTGTTTCCAAAGGTCAGAAATACCCATTTATATATTTACCAAAAGGAGATTAAACAAGAAATTTTCAGAAGTTTACACATCACATGGCTCCCCATGTGATTCAACATGCGCATTAATGTGCAAAGACTTTGCAAATGAATTATCATGTGTGAATCAATGCACATTAATGTGACAGAGACTTTTCATATGAATTATAATGTGTGAGTCAATGCACATTAATGTGACAAAGATTTTTCACATGAACTATCATGTGTGAATCCATGCATAATACTTTAACAAAGATTTTTCACCTGAATTATCATGTTTGAATCATTGCAAATTAATGTGAAAAAAACTTTCCACAAGAATTATCATGTGAAAATCATGCACATTAATTGAAGCTATGACCAAACCATAATTATATTATAAAATCCAACCATCAAGTAAATTACCAAATTTAACCCATAAGTAATTACATAAATAATAATCTAATTACATCAAGTTATATCATTCCCAAACTCACTATGGATCATATATCCAAAACTTTTTTCAACTTGTCATGATTAACACAATCTAAATATAATGAGCCATCAACATTTTTGAAATCATAAAACTCATTATTTGTAAACACATTCTTGATGATAAAAGGTCCAAACCACTTGGGCAACAAATTTTTATTAGCCTTACGATGATATCGAATGTCAAACATCATGATAAGGTCACTTTCTTCAAACTCCCTCTTTTTCACCTTCTTATCAAAACCTTTTTCTTGTTAAATTTACGCGACCTCAATGGATTGGCGGGCTTTCAACTGTAATTCATCCAATTCATTAAATTGTAACAATTGATGGCATTGATATTCATCCAAGGGAAGTTTCATCATTGTGGCAATGTGTAAGGTCATTACTTCCAACTCAATGGGTAAAAGAGAGCCTCCATCCTATAGGTTAAACGAAAAAGTGAATACCCCGTGGTAATTTTATATGTGGTGTTGTAAACCCACACAACATGGTGAATCTTGATATCCCAATCGTAAATATTTACATGAACCTCAGCCTTTTTTGCTAACATAAAACACAATGTTTTATTAGTTATTTTTACTAAACCATTAGTGTTAAGTTTATACATAATGGTAAACCTCACTACAAGGCATGTTAACAAGTTTTCCATAACCTCATTCAAAAATTGGGGACCATTATTAGAAACAATTTTGAGTGGTGTCCCAAATTGGATAAAAACTCATTCATACAGAAATTGTGTTACTTCTTGTTTCATTAAAGCTTTTAAGGCATGTCCTTCTACAAACTTTGTGAAACAATCTATGGCAACCACAATGAATCGATGTTTTTTTTTAATCATTGGCAATGGCTCCATTAAATCAACTCCTCATTTTTCAAAAGGTCCCAAAGGTGGTATGGGGTGTGAAGGGCCATTCTAAATAGACCTTTGTGCATAAACTTGACATACATCACAATTTTTGTAATAATCATGAGCATCCTTGAAGATCGTGGGCCAATAAATCAAAATATTTTCTACTATGATTTGTCCTACAAAGTGGCTTCCACAGAACTCATCATGAAATTCATACAAAAAATGTGAGGTTTCACCTTTTCCAATGGCTTGTCGCAAAACACCCTCCCTTCCTTGGAATAAAACTAGTCCCTTATTATCAAGTAATTTCAACTTTTATGTGCAATCCATGTTCGCACCACCTTTATCAGTCTAACTGAAAACCTCATGCCATCCAAGTATTAAATGATTTTTTGATATTCCTCAAGCACCTTTTTTGCATTGATGGTCATTATTTTTATATCTAGAAAATCATCATCCTCTAAAACATCACCCAATCCTTCATATGCCCTTGTAAGACCATCAACATTACCATGCCACCTTTTTGGGTGATGGATAACATCAAAATCAAATTCTTCCATTAACAATAACCATTTAGCAAGTTGACCACTTGGGTTGGATTTGTTGACCAAATAGGTTAGGGCTTTGTGATCTGTCAAAATTTTGGCCTTGTAACTCAACAATTGGCGAAATTTCTTAAAAAAGAAAATAACTGCAAAACTTTCCTATTAGGTCATAATATCATTTTTCTTTATTGAAGTTAATTTCTTAATAATAACATGAATGGGATGGTCATGCCCATTTTCATATAATTGGGACATTATGCTCCCCATCGTTTCTTCAAATGCATCACAATATACTAAAAATGTTTTGTTCCAATCTAAAGTCTAAAGAATTGGTGCAACTTGAAAAGCTGATTTGAGTTGTTCAAATGCATGTTTTGATGTTTCATCCTCCATTGGTGCATGTGCATTTTCTTGTAGGAATCATGTCAAAGGACGTGCTTTGGCCACAAAAATGTGTATGAACCTTCAATAACAACCCATGATCCCCAAAAAACCTCAAAAGGTTTTTTTTATGGTGGGGAAGGGAAGCTTTGAAATTTTATCAAGCTTATCAGGACCTATGGCTACCCCATCCTTTGACACAATGTACCCGACCATATTCCCTTTTGAAAAATCAATTATGGTTTTTTCAGGGCTCAAAGTCATTCCTAAATCATCCAAACATTGAGAAATTAACTCAAGTTTGGTAAAGTGAAAATCTTTATCATTATAATTTCTAAGTCGTCAATAAAAACTTGTAAAAAAAGGCCCACGAATGGTTAAAGACCTTGTTCATCAAACATTGAAATGTTTTTAGAGCATTGCACAAACCAAACAGCATTACTGTGTAACTAAATGTTCTCCATGGTGTGGTGAATGTGGTTTTCAATTGATCCTTTGGAACAATTTCATTTAATGGTAGCCCTTGTACCCATCTCCAAATGTGTACATATCAATCTTTGTTACCTCTCGTAAATTTTTTTCACAAAATGGCAAAGGTTATCGATTTTTCTTAATTATCTTTAAAGCTTTGTAGTTGACACATACCTTTAGCTCGCCATTTCTTTTAATGCCAATACCACATGAAAAACCCATTCAATTATCTTCATAGGTCTAATGAACCCTGCTTCTAACAACTTGTCAAATTTATCTTTCACCATTACAATGTATATGGGATTCCACCTCCCTTGCTTAGTCCTGACTAGTTTAGCATTTGGTAACAACTCAATTTTGTGTTGCTCCATGGTGACTTCTTTAAAGTCCTTGTAGTTAAAAACAAACAAATGGATATACTTATGCATTAAGTCCTTATATTGTCTTCTTTCCTTAAGGTGAAGATATAGTCCTAGTTGAATCTTGCTCAACACATATGGAATTGATTAGTCATTATCCCCTTGAACTCCTTGATCTACTAGGGACAAAATTCCAACCTTGGGGATTGTTTCCAAAGTATATAACCCCATTTCCTCTTCATTAGAATCAAATGTGTAAATCCTTTTAAAACTAGAACTTTGGTCTATTTCTGATTCATCATCATACTCATTTGTTCTTCCAGAATTCTTCACAAAATTTGCAAATGGATCTTTTTATCGGTTAGGATGAACTCCAATGGTCATGTATCCTTCGCCGCAATATTTCTTTACATGTGATTTTGTTAATAAAGGCCTATTTAATATCATTAAGTAAGCCCCATCTTCTTCCAATACCACATGGAAATCCACAATGGTAGAAACCCTCATTACAATGATTGCAACATTGTTAATTACCACTTCTGGCCTAACAACCTGTTTGTTAACCATTTTTAGGGTTATTAAAGTGATCTATCAACCCTAAGTACCTCATTCCAAAAATTGTCATCACATTGATTCCTACCCCTCCATCCACCAACACTTCGCATAACATTGATCCATTACATTGCACATCAATGATTTGATCACATTTATGTTTAGTTACTACGGCAATCAAAGGTGTGGGTACCTTTGGGACTTTAGGTGTTAATAACCCCTTCCTTAATTCCCTTCAAGCTGACAACACCATCACTACCAATTATCCAATGATGATGTTTACCTTCTGTTATCCCACATCTTTCACCATCGAATAAGGACCAAAATATCTACAAATTGGAAAATTTTGGAGTCTAAACCTTGGACACCTTCGACTTGTTTTTTTTTCTTTTAGTTTTTTCACCATCTCCTTAAACATTTTAACACCTACGTCAAGATGAAGGGTGTCTTCCACTAGTCATTTAATTTGGGCCATGACATCAAAGACATCCTCAAAAATTTCAAGGCTCCTTTTCCAAACCCATCAAAGCCTTTTCTTGCCCATGATTCATTGGTTCAATTAAATATGCTTGAATTTTGCCCTTTTCTTCTACAAAAACCCTTCAAGTAGAAGAACTCACATTTTCTCTAATAGGCAAGTTTGGACATTCTCTTGAATAATGTCCCATTTTCCGACATTTGTAACATTGAACTATTGATAAGTCCCTTTTTAAGTTTTTGCTTTTGCTAGCATTTGGTTACAATAAATGGAAGTTCAACTGGTTCACTTCATTTATCATCTTCTCCATGGCTGATTCCATGTGAAAGTTTATTTCTAAATGTTTTTGCAACTTTGGTTCAATAAAGAAATGAATTGCTTTTAACATGGATTGCACAATTGGTTGTAAAATTTCTTCCATGTTCTCCTCTTTCTTCTTGGCCACCTCTGTAGCTTCATCAAACATCTTTGCTTGTTCATATCTCACTTATTGTCATAGTTCCAACAATAAACCAATGGTGAAATGTTCTAACACCAATGCATCGATTCTAACAAAAATTAGATAAGTTCTTTCATGGCTTTGTGCCCCAAGACACCCCTAAAGTTTATTTAACAATGTTATTGTTATTTTTTTATACTTTCTCACTAATTTTAAATCACGTGTAACTATTATGCCACGCCATTCTCCTACCATGTGTTTCACATAATCATAAACCTTACCTTTGAAAATTCAAATTTCAATTCCTTTCACAATTATATTCCATAAAACTTTGCATTCATACAATAATTTGTTCTCATCAAATGAAAGTGTTTCCAAAGGTCACAAATACCCATTTATATGCTAACCAAAAGGAAATTAAATAAGAAAATTTCAAAAGTCTACACATCACATGGCTCCCCATGTGATTCAACATGTGTAATAATGTAATAAGTATTTGCACATGAATTATCATGTGTGAATCAATGCACATTAATGTGACAAAAAAATTCCATATAAATTATCATGTGTGAATGAATGCACATTAATGTGACAAAGACTTTTCACATGAATTATCATGTGTGAGTGAATGCACATTAATGTGACAAAGATTTTTCACATGAATTATCATGTGAAAGTCATGCACATTAATTGAAGTTATGACCAAACCATAATTATATTATGAAATCCAACCATTAAGTAAATTACCAAACTTAACCCATAGGCAATTATATAAGTAATAATCTAATTACATCAAGTTACAAATTCACATTTTTCACAAAACTCAATTCACCACCCAGTTGGTTTTGCCAACAAAATTATCTTACCAAATCCATAGGCATGTTCCATTCTTCTTTCCTCGCATTCCAACTTGTGAAGTCACCAGCAACTCCTAGTTATTGTGCCCTAATAAATGCCCTGTGCAATTTTTAATTTTAATTTGATAAAATTGCCTAAAAGCTGCCCCGTGTCCTACCACATGTCATGGCCTTATTAGATGTCATGATTATTTATTTACCTAAAAGACAACATATTGTTACTTTGTGCCATTACCATCAATGTAAAAGGAAAAGGTAACAATAGCCTTTGTCATAATATCTCAAGCATTAATTCAACCTGTTTAATAAATCTTGTTTATTAATCCCAACCATTCAATAAATCTTTGTTCGCCAATTTTGGCTATTCAATGAACTTGCATTTGCCAATTTATCATTGAATAAACCTACGTTCACCAATCCTACCATTAAATAGATCTCCCTTCACCACACCCCTTGTCGTTGAACAAATGGCCATTGCCTATCCCCATCATTGATTAGAAATTGGATTGTCTGTACATTGTTGGATGGGGTCAATCATTGGGTTATATACTCTTTGAATTTTTCTCCAATCTTATTCCCCCCAAGAGTTATTCAAAGCTTACAAGTGAGGGGTTTTTTGTCACCAAGGTTTTAATGTAGATTTTTCGTTAATCATGTTTTATGTGAATTTTTTCTTACTCTTATTAGTAACATTAATTAAAGCTGCAATGGTTTTGTGTTAATGGTTACAACTTACGTAATGGGGAGGCGTAACATGCAAGAGCACCATTAGTAAATTTGTACTTGATTTAAGTGGCAATGTTATTTTTTATTACAAGCTTGCTACTTAAAGTGAACAAAATGAACTACAATGCACAACCTTAAATCAATTTGCGAAGGAAAATTCAATTAGGTTCCTCTAGATTTCCTTTGTCCATTTTATGTCACATTGTTGATTTTTGTGTCTATGTGTGTTATATTAAGGTTGCAAACTACATTTTTGAATTTTGTCTCTTGTATTTTATCTCAAAGTAATGGCTCGACTCTAAATGCCAAAAAACCCTTTGAAATCAAGATTTTTTTAGTGGTAAGCCCAAGTCAACTTCAAAATTGTTACCCCATGTGGGATTTAACATTCAAGGAGCTTTGAATACCTTAATCAAATATTGTAGTACCTTGGCTAGTTCAACACTAATTATACTATCTATAATTTTTTCAAAATTTTTAATAATTACTGGATGATTATGTTGAAAATTTTGAAAACCTTAGTTGTCACATGTCGAAAGTGTTGGAAACCCTAGCTATCATTCCACGTTGGTGTTTTTTTCTTCTTGTTGGGTTATGATGGGTAAAACTAGTTGCAATAACTATTATTGCTCACTTTAGTTTGTAACAATGTCTTGTTTGCATTACTTGCAACTATTAGTGGTGGTTGCGCTTGTAATTGGGTTTGTGAAATTTTATTCCTATAATTCATTATGGTGGGTACACAAGAAGTAATTAGGGCTCCGATCATGCGATTTTCTATGGTGGTTCTGATGTTTTTGGCACATAAGGTAAAGTACACATAAAACTTATGAATTCAAGGGATTGGATAGAACAATTACAACACTTGAGTTGAATTGAATCTTTTTTTCCTTTTCAGGTCTTTTGATTTTGGTGATGATCTAAAGCCGATGGAAGTAATACTAATTTGTTTCCTTACTCATTTGGTTTTGTTCCATTGAAAGTGGTTTTTCTTGTGCTACAACAAGTGGAGCTTATGGGTATGGCAATACTTAGAATATGAACTATGGAGTGGACACTTTGCTTTCAGCTTTGTTATCTTCAACTTTGGTCGTAACTGTGGAGTTTGCTTCCAACTAGTGTGCATTGACAACTTGGAAAGAGGACAACACCAACAAGTGGTGGATTAGTAAGGATTTAGAGCTTGAGGATGGTAATGAAAAAGTAGGTGGGAGGGTTGTGGCAGTTTAGTGGACTTGTGTGTGTTATCAAAGATATGTTTGCAAAAGGCACTAATTATTTGATTGTTGGAGCTATTGCCATCGCCATTGTTGGAACTACTTTGCCCATTTTCTCACCTTGGAAGGATTTGTAAACCCAAGTGCAAATGATTTTTTTTCTTCCTTCACCCATTCAACAAAACTTTATAGAGATTCCTAATGTGTTTTGTTCATGTATGAGTTCCAGTGCTTTTGAAATTAGGCTTTGTTTTGAATTGCAAAATTCCATAACAATTTCAGACCTTAAAACTACTTACACTGATATATACGGTTTTTTTTTTACAAATGATTTTTTTATAATAGTTGTTGATGGAGGAGGCATGTGCTTATGGAGTTGCAAAATTTGTAGTCGTGCTGACTTTTGTTTTTATTATTTGGAGTGTGGGGGTGTGGGATGAATGGGGGGGAATGAAAATGCCCATATTGTGATGGGGTAGGTTTTATAATAAATCCAGGAACTAAATTTAATGCAAATGTTGCAAGGAAGGACTTGTCTCAAATTGTATGCAAACACTGCAATGGGCTTGGCAAAATTGGTAATATGTCTTGTAGTTGTTGTTTTTTTTCACAATTTTTCTTTGGATTTTTGTGCTAGTAGATTGGAGATTTGAGATGGGTCATGCATGTTATCCTTTCGGGTTCTTGGCAAAACGATATTTTTGATTTACAACCCCATTCTCAAGGGGATATCATAGGTTTCAAAAATGGTTAGATTTTGGAGGGAGAGGATTTTGGAGAAAAAAATGAAAGAAAGAAAGATAAAAGTCTGGAATTCATACATTGGATTTGTGATTCCATTTGTAGGTCAAATTGACAAAGCCTAATTGGTTGATGTTAAGCACCGCCCCTAATAGGTGGATTTTCTAGTTAAGGGACATGGTGGGGTTTGAGTAATCTTAGATGATCTTCATCCTTGTCAAAATGTTAAAAGATTATTTAATACTTTTATGAAAATGATTTTAATTTTTAAAAAATGTTGAATTGAACTTTTTAAAATTAATTAAATATTCAATTAATAGTTGACTGTCAAATTGGCCAAGGTATTACAATAATAATATTGAGAGGAAAGATGGAAATGAACCTATTGATATAGTTTGTGAGCTTTTTAAAAAGAAACCCAAGAAACTTTTTGAAAAAAATCATGTGTTTTAAAACACATGGGTTTGTTATTTTCCATGGGTAGAACTAGTTATTGGAGACAACAATTTAATTGTTCGAGCTCAATCCATAATCTTTAGCAAGATCAAGGGAAATACAAATTGTTTAGCTCTCAAGTTTGACATGTTTTAAAAGCATGCCAACAAGTGTCAAAAATCAACAATAACCACAACAAGCATTCTCATTGGGGATGATTACTATAATCAAGACACAACACATTGCAAAAATGAGAAGACATTCTATGCGCAATTTTAAGTTTGTCATGACTTTAGTGCAATTTGGGTTTCATTTGGGGGTTTAAATGAAATATTGGATTTTTTTGGTCATGCACATTCTCTTACATGGGATACCTATCTTGGAGTATGAATCATTGAGGCAGTTATTTTTGTTGTTAAAGGTCAAAAATACCTCATTAAACCATTGGTCAAATGGTAGTGGCAAGCAATTTGCAAAGGCCATGCACAATGTGGTCCTCTCCAAGGCAATTTTAAATATTTCAAAGATTAATTATGTTGTTGTTAGTGCAAATGAAGTGATATTATTGATCCTAAAAAATGGATCAATATCCACATATATGTGATGAATATTTGGAAATTTATTACAATTATGTTGACATTTGATAGGGTTGAGATGGATGAAACTTTAAACAAAATCAAAGGTGTTATTTTGGATGCCATGGCCTCCAAATAAATTGTTTTTGATTTGAACACAATTCAATGTTTCAAGGCATTTGGGCTAAGGTGATCACACAAACAAAGGAACAACTTACCTTTTACTTCATTGGTGTGCATTACATGACACATTGAACCAACCTTGTTATCTTGGTTTTGAGAAAGTTGTCCTTGGTTATGTGCATTAAAGGTATGCTACAATCCTTGCATGCAGTTTTTCACATAGTTGAAAAAAGGTATTCAAATCTATGAACCTTGTTGGATTGTGCGAAAACCCATTGGATATTGATGTTTAGCCTTTTGAAATGGGTGTTAAGTGGATACAAGTTGTTTGTTATGAAGATGCACATAGATCCACCAAAAGCAAGCTTCTTTGGGAAAATCTAAATCTTATATGTGATTTGGAACTAGTTATGGGTTGACTACCATGCATCCTTCTAATGTTGGAAGTCGGTCACACTTTGATAAAACTTGCTTGAAGATGAGATGTTTTTATGTAAATGAATTCATTGATGTACTCAAATCGATAAAAGTTGAATTATATTAATTTTATGTTGATCCATTCTAGAAGTATGATGATTCCATTTTCCATTAGTTCACTATTGTTGTTGAACACCGAAATGAACAATTGCCCTCACTTGAGTTTCAAACAATTCTAATGTTGATTTTTACCTAGTACTATACTTGGCATTTAATCTTGGTGGCCAAAATAATAGGTTCCATTATTGTGGAGGTTCTAATGGTGCATATGGTCATGGGTGTATTCATGATTGGGGTACCAAAAAGGAATGACATGTATTTAAAGGACTCAAAAGACAACTTTAGATTTGTTTTTATCTTACATTTTTGTAGGTGTAGTGGATTGTTGTATACCAATAGATAAAATGATTATTGTTAAATTAAAAAATATATTTTAAAATAATTTGGATACCATGTAAATGTCACTTTGAGTCTTATAATTAATTATATCAAGTGTCTAAACTACACCTTTTTTTAAAGGAAAAAAAGGAATGCATAAAATCATACAATTGATTTCAAACTCTTTGTACAACAAAAACATGCCCCCTTTTTTGAAAGTACATGTTCATTGGATGAACTTGATGAAAAACCAAATCATACAAAAATTTCAAAGTGTTGAAATTTTGAAGGAAAGGGCTACGAGGCAAAAGGACTCATTTTTTGGACCATTTGATAAAAAAACTATGTTCAATGAGTTCAAAATGTTTAGCTTTAGGTGCAAGTCATATGAGCAAGAAATAATCTTGTCAAAAAACATGTTTGATTATCCATTAAAACTCATTTTGGGATTTTTAGCGTTTCTAGCTATAAACCAAAATATCGATACACAATTATGTGTGAATGTGAAAACTCATTACCATCACATGAATGATCTTAAATTGGACTATTCATTTTTTCTCACTTAAATTTGTTTCAAATAAATGTTATTTGTAAAAAGTAATTGCACAAAAGTCTTGGAATCCTTTTTCTTTTTTTTGAACCCCTACCATGATAAGCTTTCATGCGAATTTGACTAACCACTCTACCCTGGGGAATTTGACTAACCACTCTACCCTACTATGAAGGTTACATGTTTAGAAGCTACCTCAACATTATTGGTTATGTGAAAGAAAATTACCAAGAACTTCTTCCCCATTTGGATAAAATTAAAGGTGGCATTTTGTGTTGACAAAAAAATAAAAGGGGGAAGGGGGTATGGATCCTAGGCTTTTGGATTCAAGGTTGTTGGATGTGCACACTTTTTATTTCAAACTCACCATGAATCATAATGTTGAAACAATGACGTGGGAACCAACAAATGTGAACCTAATCATTTGAATGTGGTTAAAGATCCAATATTTTCCACTTCTAATTCAAAAACTAAATGAATATATAAAAGTTGTGAAAATAGTTATGGTGCAAATATTGGGTTCACTGGAGGATGAAAAGACCTTCAACAAATTAGTTTTCATGAAAAGTAAGTTGTATAATCAATTGACCACGCATCTTAACTTGTGTGTGTGCATGTTCACCCATAACTTATACACAATCTCTATTTTTTTTAATGATGTAGCCATTGTAACATGGAAGAAAGTTTACATGAAGTGCCATATAGATGGTTAGGCTTATCTAGAATCATAGTTTTCTTTTTTTCAAAGTTGCCATTTGCATCTTATAAGGCAAATTCTTCTATTGTGGTGTTTATAGTTTTTTCCAAAAATGCAAATTATATGATTTTTGTATGCATTGTGTGGGTGGAAGAAAAAGTTGCTAGTTTGGTTAGGATCATGGCCATCCATTATCTAGTTTTGTGGGTGTTGGGTTGGATGTTTCAACATTGGGATTTGTTTATGGGATCTTTATGTGGGCGTATGACTCTTCTACTACATGGCCATGACCTTTCAATGTTGAGGTTCAATTCCCTTGAATGTTTATTAATGTGTGTATTTGAATTTTTAGATTCAATAATTTGAAGTGTAACTAGTACATCTATCTTGTATTCATGTTTGTCACAATTTTGTAGGCATGGCCACTTATTGGGCAAACAAATCTATCGTAACTCTCAAACATCTAAAACCAATTTTGCTACCACTTTCAAAGTAACATAATTGCTACGCAACAACCCAATAGTTTGTCAAATTATTATAATTGTTATTTCTCTACACCAAAAAACAAAAAAGGTTAGAAGACATATCAAAAGGGTGGTGTAAAAAAGAAAATTATGTCTTTCCATTCAATTTGAATATGGTAATCATACCAATTTATCGTTGTTGTCAAATCATATGAATAATTTCTCACAATAAAAAATGAATCAACACACATAAGCAAAAGATAGGAAGGGAAACAACTTCTTTTTTTTTGTGGTGTGAAATCTTGCTAGTGTGCCACTTAGAAAATCGCCCTACGATACCCCTTACATAGAAAAAAAAACCTTAATCATTAATCTCTTGCAAGCTTACAAGGATGCAATATCATTGGTGAAGAAAAAAAAATGATATTGCATCCTTGTAAACTTGCAAGTGATTTTTTTGCACTCAAAACAAAACAAAGGATATTACACACTTATGGGCTCACAAGTGATTTTTTTATATTCATATAGGTGAAGAAAACAAATGGGATTGCACCTTTGGGGGCCCACAAGTGATTTCTTTTGTTCACATAGGTGAAAAAAACACATTGGATAAACCAAAAAACACAAAACTCAAACCATAAAAAATAAATCCTTATTTTGGAATTGGAACTAGAACTTGGTTTTTTTTAATGAAAAACCAAATTCAATTCTAATTAAAATCGCAACTTGGAATTGGACCCTGTGACCCACAAGTCTGGTTTTGATTTTTTAAACCTTCTAAAACCAGGGGTCAATTCAACCCCAGTTCCAAAACTTTGATGAAACCTCTTCATTCCAGTTCTACTTGGTTCCCAAATGTGAACCTAGGTCCGAGTAGGTTTCAAATACTCGGATCTGAAATTGTCAATTCATACCTGACAATCAGAATATTCGACCAACACCGGTTTGTACCTAGCAAACACTTCTTCCAAGTCTTGTAAATACACTCGTGCAAATGCAAATTTTGTAAATATGCACTCAACACATGCAACATATGAAGATTTGAACATCGATATTCTTTCAACACATGCAACATATGGAGATTTGAACATTCATATTCCTTCATTAGTCACCTATGCTAATTGTTAGTAAATTGTGTAGCCACAATAATTACTAGTTAGACTTGAACAAAACAAATCACTGATACTAATAATTGGCAACACTAATTAGAAGCGCAGGCAGTTCTCAAGATGTTGTTGGTTCTTTCTTGCCAATTCCTTCAAGGTGATAATTCTCACAAGAGATGATAATCTCCAATTTTCAGGCTGAGAACCTTTTTAAAAACCTGCATGGGTATCACAAGGATTTTGATGCCCACCCAACACTGGATTTTGTGCACAACAAAATCCAGTTCATTCTTAGCACCTTAACTTATTGACTTTGAAAGGAGCACATCACTAGGCAACAATACCAGTTATTTATAAGATTATTTTAGAACCCATGTTTATTGTCTATTCCTTCATCGAGAAAAGCACTCAAAGAAATTTCCTAGAGTATCTGGAGGATGCCCTCTTACATCTATGAATATCCCTCCTAAGAGCGTCTCCACTGGTGCTCAGTATGTCACTCTGGATAATAAAATTAAATGTCTAAGTTTAACTGTTTTTTTTGTGGCAACCCCACCAATAAAACTGTAACAGTAGCTGCATATACGTGGGGACTACTTACAGCAAACCACCTCGACCAATCAGTTATGATCGACCAATCAGAAATACTGAGCCGCAGTCACGTCCAATTTATTATACTCTTTTTTGGAGGTGTACAACTGTATTGAGCCCTTTACAACCCACGGCAAGGTGTACGAATTTGGTGCAGAAAAACCAATTTCCTGAGCTAAACTTTTGACTTTTTTGTACTAAATTTTACTGTCTGGAGTCACATACTGAGCACCAGTGGAGATGCTCTCTACTTGCTAAGACTGCTCAGTATCTCATGCCTCCTTGATCTTTCACCTACAAGTAGGCATAAGATCTCAATCACTCCTAATGAGTAGGTGTAAGAACCCTTCCCTCTCCTACACTTCATTATCTATATATGTTTAGGTTTGTGACAATGTTCATGTCCTGTTTTTTTTAATGTGTCAAGCCCACAAGTGAAGGATGTACCAAATATGTGGAAGCCAAACCTAGATAGGCTATGGCCTAATCCTTTGGCCCTTATTCTAGGAATGCCCCCAACCGGGGTTTTATAATACACCAAATGTCCTTGGCTTTGAGATCATTAGCAAGAGCCACAGCCACATATGTAAGTAATCCCTAAATTAAAAGATGGATTCTATCCTAAGTCCTAGTATGTAGCAAAAAAAACCTGGCTACAAGACAAATAGAGAAATATAAAATCTAGGAATTCTGTTACATGTTGGTGAATCGCAAGAAGCTATTAGCAAAATATGAAGATTTTAGAAAAAAAGTAAAAATCTGCCCAAATCCTCCAAAAATATTGGCAATTTCATAACATTCTTTCTCAAATGTAGCAATGTTTTTGGAAATTTTCCAAAATGTTCCATTGACCATGTTGCTCGGGATTTTTTATATATAGAAAAATGGCGAATTTTCACCAAAAAGAAAAAGAAAAAGAAAAGTTACTAGTGGTCAAATTTATCTGTGCTTAAGGCTTTCTACATTCATATTTTGAATATCAGAAATTTTGACTAAATCCATAAATATATTTAGTTAAATTTTTTCTGATATTCAAAATATGAAAGTAGAAATCCTTAAGCACCCGTAAGTCATGTCATAAGCAATAGTGATGATTTTTGGTGGTTTTTAAAACAAAAAAAAATCTTATTTTTGGTGATTTTTTCTCCCAAAAAGAAAGCAATTTGAGACAGAATATTGTTTTTCCAAAAGATTTTCTTTCGCAAAATGGTAAATTTTTCCCACCCAAGAAAAAAATCACTGGAAAACACCATTTGAATATGTATATTTCCCACTATTTATGAAAATAGATACCTAAATGAATTTCATTAACTGATTTCCCACCGTCTGAAAAGGACCACATATGCATACGATCTTCCACTGGTATGCGTATTGTATCCAAAATTGCCATCGTATGACAAGACCGTATGTACCTGACCGTATGTAGGACCTGCTCCTCGACCTCCACGAGTCTGGGAAGTTGAACAAGTGGTTTTTTTTTTTAGGAGTTTTTGTTTGTAGCCAAAATGGCTCTGTCATTTTAGGAAGAAGATGTGGGAAAAAAAAAAGAAAAAGTGGCGATCACCCCTAATCTGTAGGAATATTTTAGCCAAATCTGGCTATAGCTAGAGAAATCAGAGCAAAAATACTGAATCATCATCCTTCTTTTTTCTTTTTTTTTTTGGCTACAATCTGAAACCAAGTAAAGAAATCTGGCGATTTTTTAAAAAGTTTTTTTGTTTTCTCATTTCCGGCGATTGAAAACCCTAAACCCAAAACAACACGTTTAATTCTTGAATTTTGAGTTTTCTGTTTTTGGCGAAATGTCGCCAATAAAAAACCAGGGCTGATGGCATGAACTGCAAAGAGCGCTATAACTGCTTCTGCAGCCACGCCGTAGCCATCTTCATTGCTCCTCATCAAAGCTTCAAGTGTGCGGAGCTCGGAACGCGGCTTTCCACGATTTCGAATGCTTTCCAAGCTCAGTACCCTCGAAGCTCGAAGCGCAGTCAGTACTAGAACCAACTTCCAAGCCAAGTTGTCGGCAACTGCACAGGAAGGAAGGACGGAAGCAAAGCCAGCAAGCCAGCAATGACGTGGTTTTGTGATTTTAGGGTTGTGTTGCATCTGCAATAGCTCTGCTATCCGCTGCAAAAAGCACAGACAAGATACCAGAAGGAATTGACTACAAGGGTTTAGGCTGCGTACTTGAGTGTGCATAACATAGAAGAAGAGTTCGGGTCGCCATGGGGTGGCCTTTGTCCTATTACCTGAAGTTTTGTTTTTGTTTTTCTAGTAATGTCGTGCTTCCGGTTGTTGTTGTTTTTATGGCCATTTTAATGATGTTCTCTGAGTTGGCGGAAGCTCACTTTAGAGTTGTGCCAAGGTCCCGGCCGGGGAATTTGGCAGCTGAAAATATTGAGGCAGTTTACAGTGCAGTTGTTGTTCCCCATGAGTACTATATTAATGCACCTCTTTTGGAATTCGATTTCTATAAGAAGACGTGTCCTCAGCTGCCGCTGATTGTGGAGAAAGTTGTGGCGGCGGAATTCGCGTTCGATCCTACCAGTGCCGGACCTCAGTTGCGCTTGTTTTTCCATGACTGCTTTGTGCAAGGGTGTGATGCTTCTGTCCTGATCAACTCCACCAACGTGAACCAGGCCGAGAAGGACGCGGCTATCAACTTTAGTCTTGGAAACTTTTTCGTGATCGACGACATTAAAGAGCAACTAGAGAAAGAGTGCCCAGGTGTTGTCTCTTGCGCGGACGTGTTGGCTCTGGTTGCTGTCTACTCCGTCAAGCAGGTACTGGATTCTTCCCATACGCTTATAAGTACGTGAATGCTGTCATCGAATCTTGCAACATATAGCTGGAATAACTTACATTCTTCTGCAGCCTGAAGAACTCCTTCACCTCATGTTTGTGCGTTGCATTTTCTGGCCGCTGTAGACATTAGTCCTTACTCCGTCCGTGTACGTAACAGGCGGGAGGACCATTGTATGACATCGAGCTCGGACGCAGGGACAGCCTTACTTCATATGCCCCGAGCTCCGAAACATTTCTACCCGCTTTCAGTCTCAAGGTTTCGGGCTTGTTGGAAGACTTCAAACTTGTTGGCCTAGACCTCGTCGATTTGGTTGTTCTCTCAGGTCAGTGAGTCGTTCAATTCTCGCCCATTCCATACAGCAGTAGTTTGCAACGCAGCTGAATCCTGAAACGTTTTATAAGATTTTTTGCTTCACATGAGCTTGGATTA
>Ga0209611_10002363_pt1 | contig 33118 bp, 29 predicted proteins | sample S1TSphgellanicum_3_FD_187693 | JGI IMG/M metagenome (GOLD analysis project Ga0209611, IMG submission 187693) | Host-associated microbial communities from peat moss isolated from Minnesota, USA - S1T2_Fc - Sphagnum magellanicum MG (SPAdes) (version 2) | ecosystem: Host-associated > Plants > Peat... | reverse complement strand
GTCTGGTTTCCCGTTGTCGGCGCGATCGTCGGCGCGATCGGCGCCGTCGTCCTCCGGTTCGGGATGGCGATCTGGCCGACGCCGATCGCCGTCGTGCTGGCCGTCGGTGCCACGGTCCTCGCGACCGGCGCCTTCCATGAAGACGCCCTTGCCGATGCCGCGGACGGGTTCGGCGGCGGCTGGACGCGCGAGCAGGTACTCGCGATCATGAAGGACAGTCGCGTCGGCTCCTATGGCGTCATCGCCGTCGTGCTCGTCGTCGCCGCGAAGCTGGCGGCGCTCGACGCGATCGCCGGCGTCGATCGCGCCGATGCGGTGCGCGCGCTGGTGGCCGCGCACACGATCGCGCGGTGGTCGAGCCTCCCGCTGATCGCGCGATACCCGTACGTCCGCGAGGGGGCGGGCGCGGGCAAGCCGGTCGCGGGCCAGGTGACGACCGGCCGCCTGCTTGCCGGTACCGCGCTGGCGATCGCCATCCTGGCCGCCACGATCGGGCGCCGCACGCTCGCGGTCTCGGGCGCGGCGCTCGTCGTCACGGGGCTCGCGGGGTGGTACTCGGCCCGGCGCATCGGCGGGATCACGGGCGATTGCCTCGGCGCCGCAAACCAGTGCGTTGAACTCGCCACGTATCTCGTGCTCGCCGCCGCGCCACACCCCAGCTGATGCGCCGCACGACCGGCAGCTCCCGCGGCGGCGGCCGGCGACCCTACATCTCGATGCCCGGCTGCGCGCCGACCCCGTGATCGGTGTAGGGATGCTTCACGACGCGCATCTCCGTGACGAGGTCGGCCGCCTCGATCAGCGCGGCCGGGGCATCGCGACCGGTGACGACGACGTGCGTCCCGGCCGGGCGAGCACGGATCGCGGCGAGCACCTCATCGGTGTCGAGCCATCCGAACGTCAGCGGGTAGGTCAGCTCGTCGAGGATCAGCAGATCGTACGTCCCGGCCGCGAGTGCATCGCGACAGCGTGCCCAGCCCTCGGCGGCGAGGGCGCGATCGGCGTCGAGGTTTTCGCTGAGCCACGTGAACCCGTCGCCGAGCGGAATGATCTCGATGCCGATGCGGCGCGCGGCGACATGTTCGCCGTAGTCCGCAGATGTGTTCTTGATGAACTGAAACATGCCGACGGTCATGTCTCGGCCGGCGGCGCGCAGGAGGAGGCCGAGCGCCGCCGTGGTCTTCCCCTTGCCGTCGCCGGTATGCACGAGGAGCAGGCCGTGGCGCTGCGCGCGCGGCGGCACGCGCCGAGCCGCCGTGCGCTTCTGCTTCGGCCGCGGCACGGTCCGCCCGCTGGCCGTGGTGCCCGGCTCGGGCGGCGTCGACGGATCGGTGCGATCTCCCATGGCGCGCGCGCTCCGTGTGGGACGGGATGGAATCAGAAGGTCGCGATGCGGAGCCCGGCCGGTCCCTGTCCGACCGTGATGCTGTCGGTGAGGACGTACGTGCCGTGCGCGTAGACGTAAATGATGCTCGGCTGCGACTGCGTGCCGAAGAAGGTCTGATAGACGTTGCCCGCCGCATCGGGTCGCGCGTCGAAGGCGCCAAGGCAGTTGCCGCCGGCCGTGACGCAGAGCGGATTGCCGATGCCGCGCACGTACGTCGACGTGCCCGTGTTGTAGATGACGGTACCCGAGTAGAAGCTCGAGATGTACGCGAGCCCGCTGGCGTCGATGGCGATGGCGCCGGCGCCGACGCCGGCGTTTGGAATCGTCGCCAGCACGGCGAGCGTTGCCGTGTCCATCACGGTGACCGTCGACTGCGACACGTAGTCGCCCGTGTTGACGACGTAGAGGTGCCCATCGGGACCGATCGTGGCGGCGGTGGAGTTCGTGCCGGTCGTCGGGCCGGTGGCGAGCACAGCGAGGGTCGCGGCATTGAGCTTGGTGACGATGCCGTTGCCGATCGGGTTGTAGCTGGAGTCGAGGTTGGCCGACGTCACGTACGCGGCGCCGTTCGCCACCTGGATGTCGCCCGGCGACGGCGCGACGCTCACCGTCTGCGTGATCGAGTCCGATGCCTGGGCCGTGGTGAACCGGCCGACGACGTTGGTCAGGGTGTTGGCCGCGAGCGCCGTCGTGTCGTCGACATAGGCCTGTCCGGTGGCGTTGCCGGACGGAAAGAGGTAGATGCGGAGCACGGACGGCGCATCGAGATCGAGCAGCGCGACGCTCGCGGCATCGCCGAGCGGCACCAGCGCCGTCGTGCCGCGCACGGCGAGCCCGACGGGCGTGATCGCATTCGATGCGCCGAAGGCGACCTGCTCCTGCGCCGTCGGGCGCCCGAGCTGGAAGAGCGTCAGCGATCGCCCGAGCGAGTTGACCACGAGACCGATCTGGTTGTTGCCGTTGGCACCGTTCAGGAACTTGCTGATGCGACCGGCGGTCGGGGCATTGCCGCACGCGGCGACGCCGGCGGTGGTGGCGATCACGACCATGGTGGCGCACGCCTTCTGACGAACACGGATCATCGCTGATTCCTCGGCAAGGGGATTAGAGCCGGCCGACCCCGGGGCTGCGGAGGCGCAGTCCCACGAGCCAGGTCCGGCCGGCATACGGATAGTCCACGAGCAGATCGGCGCGGCGATCGAAGAGATCCTCCACGCCGCCAAAGACCTCCACCGGCCACGAGCCGCCGATGACGCGCACCGTCGCATGGAGATCGCTGATCCAGTACGACGGGAGCGAGTTGATGGCGGAGCCCTGCACCGTCCGGCGGTCGCCGATGTAGCGCGAGGTCCAGTCGACGGTGACCCGGCTCACCGTGACCCGCGCCCCCGCATCACCGCTCGTGCGAGGCCGGTAGGCGACCTGTCCGCCGAGCGCCGGACCGGCGTACTCGATGGCGACATCGCTGACGCTGCCGTGCAGCACGGTGCCCAGGGCCGGCAGCGCGAGCTCGCCGCCGGCGTCCCAGCCGTCGCGATGCACGTCGATGTTGGACGGACTCCAGACGAACGCGAAGTTCGGGAACCAGAGGATCATCCCATCGATGTCCGCGCGATAGACGGCCGCCTCCGCGGAGACGCGGACGGGGCGCCAGCCGACGTCATGGAGTGCCAGACGCGCCTCGACCTCATCGCGCACGCGCTCGGGGCGGAGCGCGGGGTTGGGCCTGACCTGGACGCCTTCATGGAAGAACTCGTCGGCGAGCGTCGGCGGAGAGAACGCCTGTCCGCCACTCACCGATGCGACGAGCGGCCCGCGAGCGACCGAGAGGAGGCCGTGCGGCGACGCGATCGCGCCGGCGACGAGCGTCGCCCAGTCGACGCGCACGTCGGCATCGAGCGTCGCCACGACGGGACCGATCGGGCGGCTGACACGGACCGACGTCCAGACGCCGTCCTCCGTCTCCGTCGTCGGCGTCGAATCGCTGAGTACCGTCGCCGCCACGTGCAGCACGCGCGCCTCGCCACCGACCGAGACGCTCACGCCCTGCCAGGCCCCCGTCGGCGCGATCGACGCCGCGGCCCGGACGTCCGCGCTCGTGGCATCGATGTGGTCGTCGTATGCGGGGCCGCTGGTCGGCGTCGAATCGCGATCCGTCTCGTGCTGGCGGTCGGCATCGGCGTCGACGCTCCAGCTCGCGAGGGCGCCGTCGTGGCGCGCGGTCAGCCCCGCCGAGGTCCGCTCCCCGCGCTGTCGGGCGGTGGTGTCCGGCGTGACGATCGACGATGGCAGGCCGCGTTCGTCGTCGAGCTCCGACGCGCGCAGGGCGAACGCCAGTGGACCGGCCGGGATCCGCATCGTGCCGCTGATCGAGCTGGCGCCGGCATCGTCATTCTGCCGCACACCGGTCCCCCCGCCGCGCACTGCGAGCTGGTCAAACGGAAAGTCGCCGGTCGACGTCCGGCGCTCGCCGGTCACGCGGCCGCTCACCCCGGTCGCCGCGCCGGCGCCGAGCGAGACCGCGGCGTCGCGGTCGCCCCATGCCCCGGCCGACGCCTGCGCGTCGATCGCCGGTCCGGCCGCCTGCCGGGTCTCGATCAGCACGACGCCGGCGAGCGCGCGACTGCCGTAGCGCGCGGACTGCGCGCCCGGCAGGACGGTGATCCGCTCGATCGAGGCGAGCGGAATCCCGGAGAGATCGGCACTCCCGGTGAGCCGGGAGTTGACCGGCACGCCGTCGACGAGGACCAGCACCTCGTCGGCGCTCGACCCGCGAATCGAGATCGTGGCCGGACCCGCCGGGCCCCCCTGGCGCGTCACCACGACCGCCGGGACGGCGTCGAGGATATCGGCGAGGTCGCGTCGCCCGGATGACTCGATCTCGGCGCGCGTGATGACCGTTGCGCCGGGCGGGTTGCGGTCGGCCGTCGCCTGCACGGCGACCGTCGCCAATCGGCCGATCACCGGATCGAGCGCGATGAGCGCGTCGGTGCGCCGACCATTGGTGACGACCACCGTCATGATGGCCGGCTGGAAGCCGACCGCGGTGACGCGCAGGCGGTGGACCCCGGGCGTCAGTCCGCGCAGGACGAATTCGCCGCTGCCATCGCTCCGCGTCGACAGCTCGCCGTCGGCATCCGCGATCGTCGCCGACGAAATCGCGGCGCCGTCGCTGGTGCCGGTGACGCGGCCGCGCACCTCGCTCTGCACCTGGGCCTGCGCGCCGCGCGGGCGCAACGCCGTCGCCGTGGCGACGACGATCGCGACGATCGCCATGCGACCGCGACGCCCGCGTCGACTGCCGATCACGGCGCCGCCGGGACGATGGCGGTCGCGCCGCCTGTGGTGCGCAGGAGTTCGACCGGCCATCCGAAGACCCGCTCGACCTGGTCAGCCGTCAGCACGCGATCGGTCGCACCGGTGGCGACGAGGCGGCCGTCCGCGAGCAGCACGACGCGATCGGCGTAGCGGGCGGCGATGCTGAGGTTGTGCGTGACCAGCAGCACCGTCGTGCCGGCATCGGCGAGCGAGCGGAGCAGGCCGGCGATCGACATTTCGTGTCGCAGATCGAGCGAGACCGTCGGCTCGTCGAGTGCGAGGACGGTCGGCGACTGGGCGAGCGCCCGCGCGATGCGCACGCGCTGCCGCTCGCCACCCGAGAGCGTGTCGATCGGCCGGTCGGCGAACGCGGTGACGTCGCATCGCGCCATCGCGTCGTCGATCGCAGCGATGTCGGCCGCGCCTTCGCGCCGCCACGGTCCGAGGTAGGGGTAGCGCCCCATCGCCACGAGCGCGCGCGCCGTCATCGGAAACGCTTCCATCTCCCCCTGCGGCACGACGCCGACGAGTCGGGCCAGGCTGCTTCGACTCCACGCGGCGATCGGCTGCCCGAAGCAGGTGACCGTCCCGCCGGTCGGCGGAAGGACACCCAGCAGCACGCGCAGCAGGGTCGACTTGCCGGAGCCATTGGGTCCGAGCACGGCGGTGCACCCGCCGGCCGGGATCTCGAGGGTGAGATCATCGAGGGCGGCGCGCGCCGCGCGTGGATAGCGCACGGTGAGCGTCGCGCACGACCATGCCGGCGCGTTGGGCGCGCCACCCGGCGGCGCGGCGAGCGGGTCGATCATCTGGCCGATCACGGCGTCGCGCGCCGGCGGAGCAGCGCGACGAAGACCGGCACGCCGACGACCGCCGTCACGGCGCCGAGCGGCAGCTCCGTCGGGGCGGCAACGGTGCGTGCGCAGACGTCGGTCAGCAGGAGAAACGCCGCGCCGAGGAGGGCCGCCGCGGGCAGCAGCACGCGGTGGTCGCTGCCCCAGACGAGTCGTGCCGCGTGGGGGACGACGAGTCCGACGAACCCGACGATGCCCGCGGTGGCGACACTGGCGGCGGCGAGCAGCGACGCCGCGGCGTAGGCGAGCCACTTGGTGCGCTCGACGGAGACGCCGAGATAGGCGGCGGTCTCCTCGCCGATCGCGAGGGCATTGAGCGGGCGCGCGAGGAGCAGCAGGACGCCGCCGCCAGCGACGAGCTGCGCGGCGAGCGCGGCGTCGCCCGACCAGGTGACGCCGGAGAGGCTGCCCATCATCCATGCCGTCGCCGAGCGGAACGTCGCCACGTCGGCGACGGTGAGCAGGAGAAAGATGCCGGCGTTGGCGAATGCACCGACGACGACGCCGGCCAGCAGGAGCACCCGCGTGTCGAGCGTCGGACCGACGCCGAGCGCGATCCGAAGCACGACCACGACGGTCGCCGCCGCGCCGGCGAATGCCGCCACGGGGATGAGGCCCGGGATCGGCAGCGATGCCCCGAGGACGATCGCGCCGACGGCACCGAGTGCGGCGCCGCCACTGACGCCGAGGACGTAGGGTTCGGCGAGCGGATTGCGCAGCAGCGCCTGGAACGCCGCGCCGGCGACCGCGAGCGCCGACCCGACGAGCGCGGCGGCGACCGCGCGCGGCAGTCGCAGCTCGCGCACGATCGCGACGGCCGACGGATCGCCGTGCCCGGTGAGCGCGTTCCAGACGTCGCCCGCGCCGAGCGAGACGGACCCGACGCGGACGCTGAGCAGAAACGTGGCGAGTGCAAGCACGGCGAGTCCGATCAGGCTGAGGATCGTGCCGCCAGCCGGTGTCGCCTCGCGCGGGCCGGGGCTCACCGGACCTCGGGATGAATGGCGCGCGCGAGGCGGCGGGCCGCATCGCCGAGCGCAGGCCCGGGGCGCTCGAGCAGATCAGCCGGCAGGGCGACAACGCGTCCCGCGCGCACGGCGGCGAGCGACCGCCAGCCCGGGGCGTGCTGCAGCCGCTCCGCGCCCTGCGTGCTGTCGTCGCCGACGGAGAGCACGATCACGTCGGGCGCGCGACGGACCACATCTTCCATCGAGACGACGGGCCAGTCCGACGTCGCGTCATCGAACGCGTTGCGTCCGCCGGCGATCCGTATGAGCTCGCCGACGAACGTCTGCGGGCCGACGGTCATCGGCGGATCGCCCCAGACGACATAGAGCACGGTCGGTGTCGGGCGGCCGGCGACCGATGCGTGCACGGCGGCGAGGGTGTCGCGCACGGTGCGCGCCAGTGCGGCGGCGGCGCTGTCGTGGCCGAGCAGCGTGCCAAGCGCGACGACCGCCGCGTAGAACGAACTCGTGTCGCGCGTCGGCGTCGCGTAGATCGCCGAGCCGCCCGCGGCGAGCGCCGTGCGGAGCGGCGACGTGCGGCTCGGCGCCCACGTGAGGACGAGGTCGGGCCTGAGCGCGGTCAGCTTTTCGAGGTCGGGATCGAGTCCGCCGCCCAGCGACGACACGGCGGCGACGGCCGGCGCGCGATCGTATCGCGTGCGACCGACGAGCTGCGGCAAACCGCCGAGCGCCACGACGAGATCGGTCGCGCTCGGCACGAGCGAGACGACGCGACGCGCCGGCTGCGCGAGGCGAACGGTGTCGCCATCGCCGTCGACGACGCGGATCGCGGACGCGCGCGCGCTCGGCGGCGGCGTCTCGCGGCAGCCTTCGGTGACACTGGTGCCGACAAGGACGGCGGTGACGGCTCCCGCGAGCCACCACGCGCGTACCCCTGGATACAACACAGCCCGTCTCCTTTCCCACGGGGAAAGCGGACGGGCGACGCAACCCCCGGTGACACCCACGCGGGGCGGACCGGTGACCAGACGCGACGTCCCGCTGCCCTCCCACGAGGGTGTTGCCTGCGGGAGCGAATGAGACTCGTCTCCTGGCTCCGGGCCGCGTCGCTCGCCTTCCCGCCGGCCGAAGCCGTCAGTGGCACGCGTGAGCGCGCGTGGTGCCCGTTACAGTGGCGGGGCCGCGCCGGTGTTGCACCGGTCTTCCGGGCGTCCCATTCGCGATCAATTGTGACGATCGATTGTGCGGGGCGAACCTATCCGTCGCTGGCGACGCGCGCAAGCGGCGGCTACCGTGCACGGCATGGGCACGGTCTCGCCGCCGACACTGACGCTGCTCCTGGGCGGCGCGCGATCGGGCAAGAGCCGCCGTGCGCTCGAGCTCGCGGGCTCGGCGTCGCGCGTGCTCTTCGTGGCGACAGGCGAGCCGCTCGACGCGGAGATGGCGACACGGATTGCCGCGCACCGCAGCGAACGGCCCGCGCACTGGGCGACGCTCGAGGCACCGCGCGCGCTCGCCACCGCGCTCACCACCGCGCTCACTACCGCGGGCGCTACCGCGGGCGCTACCGCGGGCGCTACCGCGGGCGCTACCGCGGGCGCTACCGCGGGCGCTACCGCGCTGACGGCGCAGACGGCAGCGCCCGATGTCGTGATCATCGACTGTCTGACGCTCTGGGTGAGCAACGTCATGCACGAGGATCCCGCGACCGACTGGATCGCGGCAACGCACGCCGTGCTCGCCGTGCAGGGGCGCGGCGATGCCGACTGGATCGTCGTGAGCAACGAGGTCGGGCTCGGACTCGTGCCGACGACGCCGCTTGGGCGCGCCTATCGTGACGCGCTCGGCGTGGTCAATCGTGTCGTCGCCGACGCGGCCGACGTGGTGACGCTGATGGTCGCGGGGCTGCCGGTGCCGATCAAGCCGCTCCCGGTCACACGGTAGCCACCGCGTGCGCGCGTCGCACAGTCGCGCGTCCCGGACGACCGCGACGGCGAGCAGCGATCGCGCGCATGCGATCGCTGCTCGCCGTGCGGGTCACGCAACCGCTACCAGCTCAGGCCGCCCAGTGCCCTTCGACCCAGAACCAGTGGCCCCCATCATTCCGCCAGCGCCCGGCCACCCAGACGCGATAGCCCTGCGGCGGCACCGCCCAGTGCCCGCGCTCCCAGACGTATCCGCGGACCGCCGGGTCCCAGCGATGGTGGCCCTTGATCCAGATGTACTCGGGGCCGGGCTGGGGCGGCAGCACCTCGACGATCTCCTCCGGCGGCGCGGGCTGCTCGACGACGACCACTCGCGTCCGGGGCGGCGGCGGCGGGCCGCATGCGGCGGCGGCGACGACGACGGCACCAGAGAGGGCGTACAAGCAGAGACGGCGTGATGCGAAATGACCGAACATGTCGGACCTCGATGACGGGAGGCGAAAGCGTGTCGACCAGATGATGTCGACCTACTGCCAGACCTACTAGGCAGTCCGCAGACCATGACGACGCGCCAGCGTAATCCATTACAGAATCGCTGCTTGCGCCGAACGGCCCGCCGCGTTCCATCCCGCAGCTGTCCTCGACAGAGGACGCTGCGAGCGTCTCCACGACCATTCGCGTGGAGACGCCGTCTGCGTCAGTCGGATCCGGTCGAGCCCTCGGCCGCACCGGCGCCGGTCCCAGCGCCGGGCGCCGGCTTCGGTGCTGGGGCGCCGTCCTGCGGTGCACCCATCGGCCCGCGACCGGGTCCGCCGGCCGGCCCGTGCATGCCACCACGCATCCCGTCGCCGCGCATCCCGTCGCGACCGTGCCCCCAGCCGCGTCGGCCGTGGCCACGGCCCTCGTGGGCGAAGAGGTGCGCCGCCGTCTGGCGCTGCGAGTCGGTGAGGACGGCCGTCGCGGCGCTGGTCGCGCGCCAGCGGATCGCCCGCATCGACTCCATGAGCGCGCCGAGGCTGTCGCGCGTCGCCGGGGTGAGCGACCGCCACGCGTCGCGATCCTTCGGCATGAGGGCGATCATCTTCGTGCGGAGCGACCGCCCCTGCTGCATGCTCTGCTCATGGATCTGGATCAGCTGATTCACCTCGGCCGGCGTCAGCTGCAACGCGATCTGCTTGTCGAGGAGCTGGACGACCGGGTCACCGCCCCCGGGGCGCATCGGTCCGCGCATCCCGTCGCGCGGGCGATCCCGGCCGGGTCCGGCGGGGCCGTCTGCGCGGGTGCCACCGGGCCAGCCACGCTTGCCGGGGGTCGGCGCACCCGCCTGTGCCGCGCCAGGCGCTAACGCACCGGGTTGCGGCGCGGCTTGCGCCGACGCGACGGGGACCGTCGGCCCGGCGGAGAGGAACGCAGCGAGCGCGGTGGCGACGGCGGTCGTCGCGATGCGCGCGCAGCGGAAGGGGGCGGAAGTCGCGAGGGACATGGGGTCGCTCCGAAGCGGATAGGGATGGTCGCCGCGCTCGACTGCGCGCCGACCTCACAGCAAGTACCGTCAGCTCGGCGACGGTGTTGGTGATCCGGGGCGCCTCCGGGATGGGGGGACAACGGCGGTCTTGCGGCGGCGCACGGCGGCGGCGACACTCAGCATCTGATGCGAGTGCTCCCGGCCTTTGATGCACCGTTTCGCGCCACGTTGCATGAACTGCTGGTCTGGCGGCGCGACGTCCGTCATTTCCGACGGGAGCCGCTCGGCGACGGAGACCTCGAGGCGCTGATCGCCGAGGCGTGTCTCGCGCCGTCTGTCGGGCTGAGTCAGCCGTGGCGTTTCGTGGTCGTCGAGTCGCCGCGCCGCCGCGCCGAGGTGCGGGCGAACTTCGAGGCGTGCAACAGCGACGCGCTGCGCGCGCAGACCCCGGACCGCGCGACCGAGTATGCGCGACTGAAGCTGGCCGGCCTCGACGATGCGCCCGTGCATCTCGCGGTCTTCGCGGATCGGCAGACCGGGCAGGGTCATGGCCTCGGTCGGCGCACGATGCCGGAGATGATCGAGTATTCGGCAGTGCTGGCGGTGCACACGCTCTGGCTCGCGGCCCGCGCGCGGCAGATCGGCGTCGGCTGGGTCTCGATCCTCGATCCCGCGCGGCTCGCGTCGGCGCTCGACGTCCCGCCCGAGTGGGCCTTCATTGCCTATCTCTGCATCGGGTATCCGGTCGACGAGGACGACGCGCCCGCGCTGGAGCGCGCCGGCTGGGAGCGCCGACGGACGCCCGAGAGCTGCCTCGTCGTGCGCTAGCGGATCGCTAGATGGCGAGTCGGTCGAGCGCCGTCTGCCAGGCCGACTGCAGTGTCATGACGCGATCGGGATCGACTCGGTACGCCGAGAGCCAGCACGCGACATCCCAGGCGCCGCGGGCCGGTTCGAGCTGGATGCGGAGCAGCCCGTCGCGCCATCCGTCGGCCGTACCGGTGAAGTCGAGCGGCGGCTCGTTGATGCGGATATCGCCGGAGATGATCGTGCCGTCGGGCGCCGTCCAGCGGTAACGCGAGCCCTCGATCGCCAGGCGGCGCGGCCCCGCGAGCGCCGACCAGATGGTCGTCGCATCGCCAGCGACGCGGTGGCGGGCCCACGCGACGTGTCGCTCGCGCCCGGGATGGCGCTCGAGATAGTGTCGCAGGCTCTGGGTTTCGTGTCGCCAGCCGCGGCGGATCCCGTCGAAGAACTGATCCCAGCGGGCGTCGGCATCGAATCCATGCGCGACGACCCGAAGCGTGGTGTATCGCCCGTCGGCGTGCGGCTCGATCAGGAAATCGGTGATGACCTGTGCCGGCGGGGGTGCGCCGGGTGGCTTCGCCATGCCGACCGAGAGGTGCCGCTCCGGATCCCAGGCGAGGATCGGCATCTCGTCAGCCGAGTGCTCATCCCAGCGGAGGCTGATCTGCCCGCCCGGCCCGGGCACGATTGCCGCGCGCAGCGAGAACCAGCGCACCAGTTCCGCCGGGTCGGTCAGCGCCCGCCAGATCGTCCGAGGCGCCGCAGCGATCGGGACGACGAGGGTAACCGAGCGTGTCGCCGGCGCGATCGGCACGATTTCCGGGTCCGGCGTCATGGCGGACTCCATTGGATGCACGCCCGGGAAATGCACGCGACAATAATTTTTGTCAAGTATGCGGAGCGGAGGATTTCCAGCTAGATTCACCTGATCTATTGCATGATAGATCCGCTCTATGCGCTAGGGACCGGATGCGCCAGATCCTCCATTCGTCATGACAAGCACGACGGCCACGACGCCTCTCCATGACCTGCACGCGGTGCTCGGCGCACGCATGGTGCCGTTCGCCGGGTATCTGATGCCGCTGCAGTATCCGGGCGGCTCGATCGCCGAACATACGGCGGTGCGAACGCGCGCCGGGCTCTTCGACGTCAGCCACATGGGCGAGCTGATCATCCGCGGCCCCGAGGCGCACCAGTTCATCGACATGGTGACGACGGCGGCGGTCGCGCGGATCGCCGTTGGCCAGGTCCGCTACGCGATGATCCTGACGCCGCAGGGGACGATCGTCGACGACTGCCTCATCTACCGGCGCGCCGACGAGGTGATGCTCGTCGTCAACGCCGCCAATCGCGCGGCCGTCCTCGAGCACTTCTATCACTACGCCGATCGGTGTGATTGCACGATCGAGGACGCCAGCGATCGCACGGCGCTGCTGGCGCTGCAGGGACCACTCGCGAGCGGGATCCTCGCGCCGCTCGCGGCGGCCGATCCGGAGTCGATCGGGTACTATCGGTTCGTCGAGACCGAGGTCGCCGGCGTGCCGACGCTGCTCTCGCGCACCGGGTATACCGGCGAGGACGGCTTCGAGCTCTACGTCGCCGCCGACGACGCGGCCGCCGTCTGGACCGCGCTGCTCGGCGCCGGCGATGTCACGCCCGCCGGGCTCGGGGCGCGGGACTCGCTCCGGCTCGAAGCCGGGATGCCGCTCTACGGTCACGAGCTCGACGCGACGACGACGCCGCTCGATGCGGGGCTCGCGTGGGTCGTCGATTTCACGAAGCCGTCGTTCATTGGACACGACGCGCTCGTCACGCAGCGGGCCGCGGGGCCGACGCGTCGGCTCGTCGGGTTTCGCGCCGCGCAGCGCGCGGTCCCGCGCGCGCACTACCCGATCCACGCCGACGGCGCGCTCGTTGGCGAGGTGGCGAGCGGCGCGATGAGTCCCACGCTGGGCGTGGCGATCGGGACCGCCTACGTGCCGACCGCGCTCGCCGCGCCCGGCACGGTGCTGCACGTCGACATCCGCGGCACGCAGCTCCCCGTCACCGTGGTGCAGCCGCCGTTCGTGCCGCACCGCACCCGTCGCTGAGCGGTTCCCCTGCACGTTTCACTCGAGAGGCTCGTCTCCTGATGTCGATCCCGTTTGCCGCCCGCCACATCGGCCCCTCGGACGGGGAGATCGCCGCGATGGCCGAGGCGCTTGGCTACGCGTCGCTCGACCATCTGATCGACGCGGCCGTGCCGGCAGCGCTGCGCGTCCTGCGGCCACTGGCGCTCGATCCCGCGGAGAGCGAAGTCGAGGCGCTTGCCGATATCCGACGGATCGGCGAGGCCAACGTCGTCTCGCGGTCGTTCATCGGCATGGGCTACGTCCCGTGCATCGTGCCCCCGGTGCTGCAACGCAACATTCTCGAGGATCCCGGCTGGTACACGGCCTACACCCCGTATCAGGCGGAGATCGCGCAGGGCCGTCTCGAGGCGCTGCTCACCTATCAGACGCTGATCTCGGACCTGACCGCGCTGCCGGTGGCGAACGCGTCGCTGCTCGATGAGCCGACGGCCGCCGCCGAGGCGATGGCGCTGGCGCTCGCGGTCCGGGGCGGGCCGACGAAGGGGACCTTCTTCGTGTCGGCGGCCTGCCATCCGCAGACGATCGCGGTGCTCGAGACGCGGGCGCGGGCGCGCGGCATTCGGCTCGTGGTCGGCGACGAGGCGGCGCTGCTCGCGGACGCCGGCGAGACGGCGCGTCTCTTCGGGGCGCTCGTGCAGTATCCGACGACCGACGGCGCGATCCTCGACTATCGGCCGCTGGCCGCGCACCTCCATGCGGCCGGCGCCCTGCTCGTCGTCGCGTCCGACCCGCTGGCGCTGACGCTGCTCGCGCCGCCCGGTGAATGGGGCGCGGATGTCTGCGTCGGCTCGACGCAGCGGTTTGGTGTGCCGATGGGCGGCGGCGGTCCCCATGCCGCGTTCTTCGCCACGCGGGAGGAGTTCAAGCGACTCGTCCCCGGCCGTCTGATCGGCGTCTCCAGGGACGCCGACGGGCAGCCGGCGCTGCGCATGGCGCTGCAAATGCGCGAGCAGCACATCCGCCGCGAGAAGGCGACGAGCAACATCTGCACGGCGCAGGTCCTGCTCGCGGTGATGGCCGGCATGTATGCCGTCTGGCACGGGCCGGAGGGGCTGACGGCGATCGCGCGACACGTGCACGGGCTCACCCGGTCGCTGGCGGACGGTCTCCGCCGGCTCGGGCTGGTGCCGACCCACGACCTCGTCTTCGACACGCTGCGCCTGGATGTCGGGCGTGCGCGCGCGGCGTCGATTCTCGAGCGCGCGGCCGCGCACGGGCTGACGGTCCGGGCGATCGGCGACGCCTCGATCGGCATCACCCTGGGCGAGCCGCACGGGCCGGCGGATGTCGCCGACCTGCTGGTCGTCTGCGCCGGCGAGGCGGCGGCGCGCAATGGCAGCGCGTCGTCGGCGCCCCGTCCGGCGGCGGTCGACGCCGACGCGGCCGTGCTGCCGGCGCCGCATCGCCGGACGTCGGCGTTCTGCACGCATCCCGTCTTCCACGCGCATCGCTCGGAGACGGCGATGCTGCGCTACGTGCGGCGGCTCTCGGCGCGCGACCTCTCGCTGACGACGGCGATGATCCCGCTTGGCTCCTGCACGATGAAGCTGAACGCGACGGCCGAGATGATGCCGATCACGTGGCCGGCGTTTGCCGAGGTGCACCCGTATGCGCCGGCCGACCAGCTGCGCGGGTACGCGACGCTGGCGGACCGGCTGTCGCGGGCGCTGGCGGAGATCACCGGGTTCGACGCCGTCTCCCTGCAGCCGAATGCCGGCTCGCAGGGGGAGTTCGCCGGGCTGCTGGTGATTCGGCGCTGGCAGGCGTCGCGTGGCGAGGGCCACCGCGATATCTGCCTCATTCCCCAGTCGGCGCACGGCACGAACGCCGCGAGCGCGGCGATGGCCGGCCTGCGCGTGGTCGTCGTGCGGACCGACGGCTGCGGCAACGTCGACCTCGCCGATCTCGCCGGGCAGATCGCCGCGCATCACGGGCGCGTCGCGGCGATGATGCTGACGTACCCCTCGACGCACGGCGTCTTCGAGCACGGGGTGCGGGACGCCTGCGCGCTCGTGCATGCCGCCGGCGGCCGGGTCTATCTCGACGGCGCGAATCTCAACGCGATGGTCGGGCTGATCCGTCCGGCGGAGCTCGGTGCCGACGTCTGCCATGTGAACCTGCACAAGACCTTCTGCATCCCGCACGGTGGCGGCGGCCCGGGAATGGGGCCGATCGCCGTGACGCGCGATCTCGCCCCCTTCCTGCCGGCGCATCCGCTGGCGCCGCCGTCCGAGACGTCGGTCGGACCGGTCGCGGCCGCGCCGTGGGGGAGTGCCGGGATCCTGCCGATCTCGGATCTGTACATCCGCATGATGGGCGCCGACGGGCTGACGAAGGCGACGAAGGTCGCGATCCTCAACGCCAACTACATCGCGGCGCGGCTCGCCGACGCGTATCCGGTGCTGTTCACGGGTCCCGGCGGACTGGTGGCACACGAATGCATCGTCGATCCCCGCGGCTACAAGGCGTCGGCCGGGATCGAGGTCGAGGACATCGCGAAGCGCCTGATCGACTACGGCTTCCATGCACCGACCGTCTCGTTCCCCGTCGCCGGGACGCTGATGATCGAGCCGACGGAGAGCGAGTCGCGTGCGGAGCTCGACCGATTCTGCGACGCGCTGCTGTCGATCCGCGATGAGATCCGGGAGATCGAGCTCGGGATCGCCGATCGCGAGGACAACCTGCTCAAGCGCGCGCCGCACACGCTCGCGCAGGTGACGTCGACGGAGTGGGATCGCCCCTACAGCCGCGAGCGGGCCGCGTTCCCCGCGCCGTGGACGCGGGAGTCGAAGTACTGGCCCGCGGTGGCGCGCGTCGACGCCGCGTACGGCGACCGCAACCTCTTCTGCACCTGCCCGGCGGTCGAAGCGGCCGGGGTATGACAAACCGGCCGGCGCGCGAGGCGCCGGCCGGTCTGCCGCGGGTGCGCCGTGGTGCGCGGCGCTACGCGACCGTCAGAGCCCGCGACCGCGGAGGAGCATCGGCGCCGCCTTTGCGATCCGTGCGATCGGAATGCGCGACTGGCCACCGGTCGTCGGAATCACCAACCGGACGCCCGGAAGGTTCTGGGTCGCGAGCACGAACGTCGAGTGCGGGTTCGTCGCGTCCGGTACGAACGTGAAGTTGAATCCGCCGTTGATCGTCCCGGCGCTGCACTTGACGCCGCTGGCGACCAGGGCATTCGGTGTGGTGAGCGGAATGGAGTAGCACTTGCCATTCGCGCTGACCAGCGACGCGGTGAGCTGTGCGCCATCGTCGAGATCGGTATTCGCGACGGAGTCGGAAAGGTCGGCCCAGTCCTCGAGCGTGTTGGGCAGTCCAAGCTGTCCATACACGAGCTCGTTGACATTCGAGTCGGACCACGCGACGACGACGAAGAGGGACTCGCTTGGCGTCGAGGAGAGATCGGTGTAGACGATGTCGAGACCAAGGGCGAGGTAGGGCTCTGCCGTGCCGTCGACGGTCACCGTCACGGAGGCCGGGCCGACGTTCTCGGACATCGCGGCCATCGGGTACTCGATCAGCCGGAAGCGGTCGAAGTAGTTCTCCGCCGCGGCGGCCTCGGCGAGCGTGTCCAGGTGCAATGCCGCGAGTTGCGTGGCGGTCGGCTCCTTCGGTCCCGTCGAGCCGGAACTCCCGCACGCCGATGCCACGACGCCGATCGCCACCGTGCAGATCATGATCCCGCGAACGCGCATGCGATTCCCTCGAGACGAACGAAGAAGCGAACGACGGAACGAACGAAGACCACCCATCGCGGTCGACCGCGCACCAATTGCCTGCGCGGCAATAATGCACGGTGTGCGCACCGGGCGCGAGGGGTCGACCCGAGCAGCGAGCACGGCTTCGCGATCGCCGTGCGACTGCTCGTGACATGCCGGACCGGCACATGCGCGAGCTGATGCGCATCGGCGCGCGCGTGACATGCGGCGTGACACACGGCGTGACATGCGGCGTGACATGCGGCGTGACATGCGGCGTGACATGCGCCTGACTTGACGGCGTCGATGCCGGCCGGCAACTTCGCGCGTATGGTAATCATTCGACGTCTTCCCGCCGTCGCCGCGATGGCGCTGGCGCTGGCCGCGTGCTCAGACTCCGCGCCGCTCTCGCCCGCCGCACACACGACGGTCCAGCAGCCGTTGCCCGCGGCCGCGCACTATATCCTGCTCGGCCCGACGGGTCCGGTGTCGTCGGCGCTCAAGGCCGCGGTCACGGCCGCCGGGGGTCGCATCCTGCGGAGTCACGCCGGCACCGGCCTCGTGCTGGTCGCCGGTCTCTCGCCGAAAGCGGCCGCTGCCCTGCGCGGCACTGCCGGCGTCACGATGGTCGTCGCAGACAAGGTGCGTCCCTTCCTTCATGGCCCGATCGCGATGCAACGCGTCTCGGCGCCGTTCAGGGCGCGGAGCGGCCGATCCTCGACGGTGCGCGGCAACCCGGACTCGGCGTACTTCCTTCCGTCGCAGTGGAACATGGCCGTCACGGGCGCGGACACCGCGTGGGCGAGCACGACGCAGGGCGCGGGATCGGTCGTCTACATCCTCGACACCGGCGTCGACACCAACCACATCGACCTGAAGGGGAAGGTGAGCCAGTCGCTGAGCACGTCGTTCGCGTACGCGCCGACGGACACGGACGAGGTGAACCCGCTTCCCTTCTGGCACGACACGGTCGGCCACGGCACGTTCGTCTCGTCGCTGATCACCTCGAACTCCCTGGGCGTCGCCGCCGTGGCACCGGCCGCCACGCTCGTGATGGTCCGCGTGCTCGATGACGACGGCTCGGGCTCGGACTTCTCGATCATCTCGGGGATCCTGTACGCCGCCGATGCGGGCGCGACGATCGTGAACGCGAGCCTCGGCGGGTATCTGTCGCGCACGGACCCGGACGATCTCGATCTCGCCGACTTCTATCAGCGCGTCGCGGACTATGCGGCCGCCAAGGGTGTGCTGTTCGTCGTCGCGTCGGGCAACGAGGGCGTGAACACGAACACCGGCGTGTCGACCTCCGGCAGCTACCTCGACAGCCTCGAAGTCCCGGGGGGACTGCGCAACACGATCAGCGTCGGCGCGACGGGCCCGGTCGACAGCCTCAACTTCGACACGATCACGTCGTACTCCAATTTCGGGAAGGCCGGCGTCGGGATGTTTGCGCCGGGCGGAACCGTGGATGGCGTGGACTACGATCTGGTCACCGGGGCCTGCAGCTCGTACTCCGGGATCTGCCCCGCCGGCCAGGAGAACTATTACGCGATCGGTGCCGGGACGAGCTTCGCGTCGCCGATGGTCGCGGGCGCGGCCGCGGTGCTCGAGGCGCAGTCTGCCAACACCGCGCCGGCCGCGATCAAGGGCTGCCTCTTCTCGAGCGCGCACGAGCCGACCGGGACCCGACCGGACGTCAACTACAACAACGGCCGCCTCGCGGTCAACGCCGCATCGAAAGTCAGCGCCTGCCAGTAGGGTCGGCGCGGCCGCAGTAAACGGCGAGGCCGACGAGCCAGTCTGACGGGCTCGTCGGCCTCGGTCGTTTCACCGGGCACGGGATTCGCACGACCGTCGATGGTTGGCCACCGACGTCCGGCTCTTTGCGCACGGGCGCGCATGATCACCTTGTCGCCCGACGGCGATGGAGCCGCAGTGACGCACACGTTGCCCGGACCGGGGATCGCGGCCGCGCCCGAGACGCTGATGCCGCACGGATTCTGCTATCTGTGGCAGCCGGGGCTGCTGTCGCTGCACATCGTTTCCGACGCGCTCATCGGGTGCGCGTACATCGCGATCTCGGCGACGCTCTGGATCTTCGTCCGCCGCTCGCGCGATGTGATGCCGTTTTCGTGGATGTTCATCATGTTCGGGGGATTCATCCTCGCGTGCGGGGCGACGCATCTCATGGAGGTCTGGACGATCTGGCGACCCGACTACTGGGTGTCCGGTGGCGTGAAGGTCGTCACCGCGATCGCGTCGGTCTCGACCGCCGTGCTGCTGCCGCCGCTGCTCCCGATCGCCGTCCGCACGATCCGCCAGGCGCGCGTGACCGAAGTCCGGGAGCTCGAGCTCGAACGCGTGAATGCCGACCTGCGGCGGTCACGGGCCGCCGCCGAGGCGGAGAACGCGGCGCTGCTGGCGAGCGAGGAACGGTATCGCCGCCTCGCGGATGTCTCCACGGATGGCGTCTTCATTTCGCGTGACGGGATCATTCTCGAGACCAATGCAGCCTTCGGCCGGATGGCCGGTCGCGACGATGCGACGCTGATCGGCATGCGCGTCGCGGATCTGCTGGACCCCGCGGCGCAGGCGATGGCGTCGAGCGACGGCGGGGACAACGAGGAGGGGAGCCACCTCGTGCGGTGGCTCGGGGCTGACGGCCGGGACTTCGATGGCCAAATGAACAGCCGACCGGTGATCTTCGACGGCGCGCCGGCGCAGGTCTCGATTCTGCGGGACGTCAGCGAATGGACGCGGCTGAACCGTCTCAAGAGCGAGTTCGTCTCGACGGTGTCGCACGAACTGCGGACCCCGCTGACGGCGATCCACGGCGCCCTGCGGCTGCTCGAGGCCGGAAGCGCCGGCGCGATGGCGCCGCAGATGTCCGACATGGTGCGCATCGCCGTCGCCAACAGCGAGCGCCTGGTGCGGCTCGTGACCGACATGCTCGACCTGGACAAGATCGAAGCCGGGCGCCTCGCGCTCCATCGCGTGCCGATCAACGGCGCCGACGTCATCCGGATGGCCGTCGACGGCCTGCGCGCGCTGGCGGACAGCAAGCGAATGCGTCTCGAGGCCGCTGGCGACCAGGTCGGCGTCTTCTATGCCGACCGGGACCGCATCGTGCAGGTCCTGACCAACCTGTTGTCGAACGCGATCAAGTTCGGTCCGCCCGAGACGACGATCACGGTGACGGCCAGTCGGATCGCGCGGTCAGGCGGGGTCCGGTTTGCCGTCACGAATGGCGGCGCCGGGATCGCCGCGGGCGATATCCCGCGGCTGTTCGCCCGCTTTCATCAGATCGACGGCTCCGATGCGCGCCGCCATGGCGGGACGGGGCTCGGCCTCGCGATCTCGAAGGCGATCGTTGAACAGCATGGCGGCACGATCGGCGTCGCATCCGCAGATGGCGCGACGACGTTCTGGTTCGAGCTCCCGGGGCGCGCCGCGGCCGCCTGAGCGCGATCCGCCTGTGGGCGGCCGCGACGGCTACTGCCAGCGCGTCGACGCCACCAGCGGCGAGGTGCGGCGCACGAAGAGCATGTCCGTTTGCCAGAGGGCGTCGTCGAGCGGCCGCCGGATCTGGGAGCAGATGTCCCAGGCCTGAAATCCGGCGGCGTGCATGAACGCGACGGATTCGTGCAGGAGTGGCGCGCCCTCGTTCACCGGAATGAGGTTGATCTCCATCAGCACGACCTCGGCCGACGAGAGCGCGAGCGGCGCGCCCTTGAGCACTTCAAGTTCGTAGCCCTGCACGTCGAGCTTGAGGAACTCGGCGCGCCCGAAGCCGGTCTCGCGGATGACGGCGTCGAGGGTCGTCATGTCCAGCACGACGGTCGAGACCGGGGGGCCGTGGGGCTCGCGGAGCACGGAACTGACCGTATCGTGGACGTGGAACGGCACGCCCGTCACGTCGGCAGCGCCGATCAACCGTCGCGCGATCGTCACGCCCGTCGTCTGCGCGGCCAGCGCGCGGAGCGCCGCCTCGCACGCCGCCTGGGGCTCGACCGCCAGGACCCGGACCTCGGGAAAGACCCGCCGACAGAGGCGCGTCCAGTCGCCGATGTTGGCGCCGACATCGATCACGGCGCGCGGCGCGAACCCGGCTCGCTGCAGCCGGCGGAGACTGATCTCGACATCAGGGACGTGGAGTCGTTCCTTGAGCGACAGCACGACCTTCGGCGGCAGCAACTGGGCGACGGATGGCGACATCAACAGATGATGTCCAATCGCCGTGTGAGGCACAAGACGGCATGACGCCACCACACACCACGGGCCACCGAGTGACCGTCACTCTGGTGGCCCCATTCGCCACGCTCATTCATCGATTGTCCCGCTGATCATGCGCCCGGAGAGACTCGAACTCCCAACCTTCTGATCCGTAGTCAGATGCTCTATCCAATTGAGCTACGAGCGCAGTACCGTCCGTCCGTTCCCGTCCTTCCCTGCACCAGCATCGATCCCCTGCAGCATGGGCGGTACAAGACTCGAACTTGTGACCTCCACGATGTCAACGTGGCGCTCTAACCAACTGAGCTAACCGCCCAACGAGCCCGGCCATGCATGCCGCGCGTCATGCCCGATCATCATGCTCCGACAGTGGAGGCGAGGGGAATCGAACCCCTGACCTCTTGAATGCCATTCAAGCGCTCTCCCAACTGAGCTACGCCCCCCGTCGCGCATCGCCCGTGCGAGAGTTAACCACAAATCCCGCAGGAACCTCGGAAGCTATGCACGGGTATCTGCGGTGTCAATTCGACGGGCGTCGGCCATCTGGCGCCGTTGCCCACGATCGATATCTTGCGAAGCTTTCGGATACCAGGGCGACTGGCGCACGCCTCCAGACGGGGCCATCGCTTGCAGTGCCTTCCTCGTAATGACTGGTAGGTCGGTCGTCGAGCGGGATCGACGGAGCGGGACCGGGCGTGTCGGGCAGTCCTCTGGAGAAGCAATCATGGCCGAAGTGAAGCAGCGTCGTCGGCGCGCCACCGCCCCCGGGATCGCCCCGAGCGAACCCGAACGCGATATCCTCGACCAGTACCTGTACGAAGTCAGTACCTATCCGCTCCTCAAGGGGACCGAGGAGCTGGAACTCGCCCGGCACATTCGCGCCGGCGACCCCGACGCGCTCCAGGAGCTCGTCAAGCGCAACCTGCGCTTCGTCATCTCCGTCGCCAAGAAGTATCAGAACCGCGGCCTGCCGCTGATCGATCTGATCGGCGAGGGGAACATTGGACTCCTGACCGCCGCGCGGAAGTTCGACCCGGACCAGGGCGTCAAGTTCATCTCCTACGCGGTCTGGTGGATTCGCCAGGCGATCCTCTCGTCGCTCGCCCGCCAGGGCCGCACCGTCCGCGTGCCGCTCAATCGCACCGCCGATCTCTCGCGGATCATCAAGGCGTCCGAGATCCTCCGCCAGAAGCTCCGGCGCGAGCCGAGCCCCGACGAGCTCTCCCAGCTGACGGGACTCTCGGTCGATGTCGTGCAGTCGCTCGCGGCGCTCAACACCGGCGACGTGCGGCTCGACGCGCCGATGGACCCCGAGGGCGACCGGTCGCTGATCGAGCGCTTCGTCGCCGACGAGATGCCGGACGCCGAGGACGCGGCGATGAATCGCTTCCTCAGCGACGAGATCGATCAGGCCCTCGCGACGCTGCCACCGCGCGATGCGAAGGTCCTCAAGCTCTACTTCGGCCTCGAGGGCGGACGCGAGCACACCCTCGAGGAGATCGGATCGATCCTCGGCGTGACGCGCGAGCGCGTGCGCCAGCTCCGCGATCGGGCCCTCAAGCGGCTCCGCGAAGGCGAGGTCGGGCGCGCGCTGGGCAGTTTCGCGGCCTGAGCGCCGCGACTCGCGATGATCTCGCTCCGCCACGTCTACAAGGCGTTCGGGACGAAGCGCGTCCTCGCCGACTTCTCGCTCGATGTCGAGGAGGGCGAGACGGTGGCGCTGATCGGCTACTCGGGGACTGGCAAGTCGGTGGCGATCAAGCATATCGTCGGTCTTCTGCAGCCCGATCGCGGCGAGGTGATCGTCGACGGCCTCAACGTCCCCGATCTGACGCGCCAGGAGCTGTATCGCCTGCGCGCGCGGATCGGCTACGTCTTCCAGTTCGCGGCGCTGTTCGACTCGATGTCGATCGGCGACAACGTCGCGATGGGCCTGCGGCAGCAGGACATGCTGAACGAGAGCGAGATCCGCGTGCGCGTCGCCGAGGCGCTCGAACTCGTCGACCTGCCGGGCGTCGATCGCCGATTCCCGGCCGAGCTCTCGGGCGGCATGCGCAAGCGCGTCGGCATCGCGCGGGCGATCGCGCTCCGGCCGAAGTACATTCTCTACGACGAGCCGACGACCGGGCTCGATCCGGTCACGAGCGCGGTGATCGACGATCTCATGCTCCGCATGGAACACCAGCTCGGGGTCACCGGCATCGTGATCACGCACGACATGCGCAGCGCCTACACGGTCAGCAATCGCATCGCGATGCTCTACGAGGGCCAGGTGCGACAGGTCGGCACCGTGGAGCAGATCCAGTCGACCACCGATCCGGTCGTGCGCCAGTTCATCGAGGGCCGGGCCTCGCTCGCCCCGGCGCCCGCCGGCCCGGTCGCCTGACGTCGTCCCGCCGCCACCATGGCCGGTGCCCGCGCGCGCGCGCAGCAGGAGCGGTCGGCGGGGGGCGTCGTCTATCGGATCGCGGACGGCGTCCCCGTCTTCCTGCTGATCCGCGATAGCTACCAGAACTGGGGCTTTCCGAAGGGCCATCTCGAAGGCGAGGAGCAGGCCGAGGCCGCGGCCGTGCGCGAGGTCGCCGAGGAGACCGGCCTGACGGTCACCGACGTGCGGGGCGAAGTCGAGACGATCGACTGGTACTTTCGCTTCCATGGCCGGCTGATCCACAAGGTCTGCGCCTTCTTCCTGATGGAGAGTCCGGCCGGCGAGCCTGCGCCGCAGCAGGCCGAGGGGATCACCGCCTGTCGCTGGGTCGCCTACGATGAGGCGGCACACCTCGTCTCCTACGCGAATGCCCGGCGCGTCCTCGAGCGCGCGCACGCGATGATCGTCGCCCGCCGCCTCGCGCCGTGACGATCGGCCCGCACGACGACGGGTCCGTGAGCGGGTCCGTGAGCGGGTCCGTGAGCGGGTCCGTGAGCGGGTCCGTGAGCGGATCCGTGAACGGCGAGGCGACGCGGGCCGAGGCCGGCGCGGCCGCGCGCGCCGACGCGCTGCCGCGCGTCGCGGTCTACGCGCCGCCCAAGGGGACGCATCGCGCCGGGCCGCCGCGCGGTTCGCGCGGGGCCGCCCATGCGCCGACGGTCGGCCGCGACCACGCCCGCGCGCTCGCCCGCGCCGCGTTTCCGCGTCGCCGCGCCCACCTGCTGGTCGTGCGCACGGCCGACGAGCTGGCTCGGGCCTTTCGGCGCGAACTGATCGACGCCAGCCTGATCGATCTGGGCGACGCGCACGACGACGCGTGGCGGGCGGCGGAGCTGGCGCGCGAGTTCCCGAGCGCGGCGTTCTTCGCCGTCACGCCGCTGCGCGCCGCCGACGCGCCGGTGATGGCCCGCTGCGCCGAGCTCGAGTTCACCGACGTGCTCGTCGACGGCATCGACGACGGCGCGGCGCGCGACCTCGTGCTGCCGGCGACGTTCCACGCGCGGTTCGCCGCAGCACTCCGCGATCCGCCGCCGGCGCTCGGTCTGGGCTCGGCGCTGCAGCGCGAGGCGTGGCGGTGCATCATCGCCCACGGCGGACTCCCGGTCCGCACGGAGACGGTGGCCCGCGCGATCGGCGTCTCGCGCGAGCACCTGAGCCGCGCGTTTGCATGCGACGCGGCGCCGAACGTCAAACGCGTGATCGACCTCGTGCGACTGATCGCCGCCGCCGAACTCGCCAAGAATCCGGGCTACGACATCCGCGATGTCGCCCTCGTCCTGCGCTTCGCGTCCGCGTCCCACCTCTCGACGACCGCGCAGCGCGTCGTCGGCATGCGTCCCACATCGCTCGCCCGACTGCGCGCCGTCGATCTCGTCGAGCGATTCGCGCAGGGCCGGGGTCGAAGCCGCGGTTGACCCCCTCCGGCCCGGACCATACTTTTGAAGGTTCGCGCGAGTAGCTCAGTTGGATAGAGCGTCGGCCTCCGGAGCCGAAGGTCGCAGGTTCGAATCCTGTCTCGCGCATTCCGGCCGGCCCCACCAGCGCGCGCGCCCGCGCCTCGCCCGGTGGGGTCGATGCTTGGCCGGTCGGCGCGCCGGCCCGCTGTGGTCCGACCCTTGCCCCCCGAGGTCGCGTGGCACAGCCCCTCGCCTGGAATCGACTCGTCCCCGGGATGCTGAGCATCGCCGCGGCCGTCGGCGCGATCGGCGCGATCCTCGGCTTCGCGCGCGTCGGCACGCTCTCCGGCAAGACGGTCCGCCTGTACGTCGTCACCGATGAAGCCGGCGGCGTGATCAAGGGCACCGAGGTCTGGCTCTACGGCGAGAAGATCGGCCTCGTGCGCAGCACGTCGCTCCGGCCGTTCGGCATCGACAACGCCCATCGCGTGCTCGTCGAGATGGACGTTCTCGCCGGCGACGCCGACCGCATCCGCCGTGACTCGCGGGCCCAGATCCGGCCCGGCTCGAGCATGATCGGCGCGCCGGTCGTCTTCTTCTCCGGCGGGACCCGCACCTCGCCGCCGCTCCGATCGGGCGACACGATCGCGTCCGACCCGCAGACCCAGCTCGACGTGACGCGCGCCAAGTTTGCGGACCTGGAACAGCAGATCCCCGAGATTCGCCGCGACGTCGACACGCTGAAGGCCGAGTTCTTCTCCAACGACGGCACGCTCGGCGCCGCGACGCGGAGCAGCGACGCCGCGACCGCGCGCGAACTGCGCGTCCTGGCGCGCCGGCTCAACGCCCGGCGTCACAGCGCCGACGGCACCCTCGCGCTCGCCGCGCGCGGCGACCTCGGGGCGCGGGTCCAGCACCTGCACGCGGTCGTCGACTCGCTGCGCACCGTCGCCCGGACGGAGCCTGGCGGACCGCGCCGCGCCTTCCGCGACACGTCGTTCACCGCGGCGGTGACGAGCGTCGGCACCGAGCTGACCGCCGTGCGCGCGCTCCTCGTGAGTCCGCAGGGGACGGTCGGCCGCGTGCGCGTCGACTCGGCGATCGTGCGACAGCTCGACGCCTCGTCGGACAGCCTCCGCGCACTCGCGCGCGACGCCGGCGCCGACATCGTGCGCTACCTCCCCTTCTGACCGCGCGGGTCGGCCGACGGCGACCGGCCGACATTGCCACACTCGCAGGGGTTGGCTAGCTTTGCACGCGCGCCTCCATCGTCCTCTGCCACGTGGCGAGTGACACCGCTGACCCAGCGCCGACTGCAGACGCAGACGCCGCCCCCACACCCGGTCCACCGGCCGGGTGCGTCCCCCCGCCATTCCGCGCCCGCGCCCGATGCCTCCGAGTGACGGCCCCATCCCGCCGGCGTCCGATCCGCCGTCCGCCGCCTTTCCCGACCCGCGCGAGCCATCGGCCGACGCACGCGACGCCGGGCGCGCGCGCGATCGAGGCGAGACCGGCGACGGCGCTACGCGCGGCGACACGCGCGGCGAGTCGCGCGGCGAGTCACCCGGGGATGCGCGCGGCGGCGCCGGTGGCATGAGCGGACGGGAACGTGGGCGTGGCGGCCGACGCGGGCCGGGACGTCGCTCGGGACGGGGACAGCCGAGAGGGCAGGCTGGTGGCGCGACGCGTCCCGGTGGAGCGGGCGGTGGAGCGCCGGGCGGGATGCGCGGTCCCGCGCGCGGCGGCGGCGCGGACGGCAGCGCCGTGAGCGGCGCGGCGCGCGGCCGCCAGCGTCGCCCGGGTCGCGGCGCGCAGCGTGGCGGGCCGCGGCACGCGGCGCGGGGCGATGGCCGCGGGCCGTTCGCGCGCGCGCAGCAGGAGGGCCCGTTCCGCAGTCCGCCGCCGCCCGGCGCGGCGCTCGACGATGCTGCCGACGAGCACGATCTCGGCCTGGGGGGTGCCGCCCGCTCCGGCGAGCCACCGACCAACATCGCCGACCTGCACCGGCGCATGATCCCCGAGCTGCAGGCGATCGCCGACACGCTCGGTGTGAGCGGGTATTCGGGGCTCCGCAAGCAGGAGTTGATCTTCCACATCGAGCGCGCGCTGCTCGCCGGCGGCACCCCGCTCCGCGCGGTCGGCGTGCTCGAGATCGTCCCCGACGGCTACGGCTTTCTCCGCAGTCAGGACTGGAGCTACCTGCACGGCCCCGACGACATCTACGTCTCGCCATCGCAGATCAAGCGGTTCGACCTGCGGACCGGCGACACGATCGTCGGCCTCGTGCGCCCGCCGAAGGAATGGGAGCGCTATCTCGCCCTCCTGCGCATCGAGACGATCAATGGCGACCCGCCCGAGGCCGGCGCGCCGCGCGCCTCGTTTGATGCGATGCGCCCCAGGTATCCGGACCAGCGGATCCGGATGGAGGCGAAGTCGGGCGATCTCAGCATGCGCGTCGTCGACATGCTGGCGCCGGTCGGCAAGGGACAGCGCGGACTGATCGTCGCGCCGCCGCGCGCCGGCAAGACGATCCTCCTGCAGAAGATGGCGAACGCGATCGCCGAGAATCATCCCGAGGTCACGCTGATCGTCCTGCTGATCGACGAGCGGCCGGAGGAAGTGACCGATTTCCTCGCCAACGTGCCGTCGGCGGAAGTCGTGAGCTCGACCTTCGACGAGCCGGCATCGCGGCACGTCCAGGTCGCCGAGATGGTCCTCGAGAAGGCGAAGCGCCTGGTGGAAACCGGGAAGGACGTCGTCATCCTCCTCGATTCGATCACGCGGCTGGCGCGCGCCCACAACGTCGTCGTCCCCCATTCGGGGAAGATCCTGTCCGGCGGCGTCGACGCGCAGGCGATGCAGCGTCCGAAGCACTTCTTCGGCGCGGCGCGGAAGATCGATGGCGGCGGCTCGCTGACGATCGTCGCCACGGCGCTCGTCGACACGGGCTCGCGCATGGACGAGGTGATCTTCGAGGAGTTCAAGGGGACCGGCAACATGGAGCTGGTGCTCGACCGCAAGATCGCCGACCGCCGCATCTTTCCGGCGATCGACATCGCGCGGTCGGGGACGCGCAAGGAAGAGCTGCTGCTGACGCCCGCGGAGGTCAATCGCGTCTACCTGCTGCGCAACTTCCTCGGCGACATGCCGGAGGACGAGGCGATCAGCTTCCTCCTCACTCGCATGGCCCGCACCCGCACGAACAGCGAGTTCTTCGTCAGCATGGCGCAGGGCACCTGAGCGACGCCGTGCGCGGGCGACGACGTGCGGGTCGCGGCGGACGGGTCGCGACGTGCGGCTGATGGCGATCGACTATGGCGATCGACGGGTCGGCCTCGCGGTGAGTGATCCGACCGGCACGATCGCCTCGCCCGCGGGCCACATTCTCCGGCGGCCCGGCCAGCGTCCGCCGATCGCGGAGCTCGCGCGCCGCGCCGCCGCCCTCGAGGCCGGCGGCCTCGTCGTCGGTCTGCCGCTCGACGCCGAGGGCGACGAGACGCCGCGATCGATCGAGGCGCGGCGCGTCGGCGACGAACTGGCGCGCCGGACCGGACTGCCGGTCCGCTACGTGGATGAGCGATTCACAACGGCCGCCGCCCTGCGCGCGATCCGGGCGATGGGCGAGTCGACGCGCGGCCGCAAGGGCGACGTCGATGCCCTGGCCGCCACCGTCCTGCTGCAACATGCGCTCGCACTGCCGCACTGACTCGCGGACGACCGTGCGCGCCGACCGGCGTGTCGACCGGCGTGTCGACGGGCGTGTCCGCGGACGCACGCGCGCCGCGTGCGTGGCGCTGCTCAGGGCCGCGCTCGGCGGCGCGGCGCTCGCGTGCGGCCCGACGGGCGAGCCGGTGCGGGTCGTCATTCCGCAGGGCGCCTCGTTTCGCACGGCGGCGGACTCGCTCGCCTCGGCGCATGTCGTCGCGTCGGCGCGGCTCTTCCGCTGGTATGCGGCGGTGACGCACCACGATCGCGGCATCAAGCCGGGAACCTACCTGCTCCGGCCCAACACCGGCTGGAGCGCGACGCTCGATGCGCTGGTGCGCGGCGAGGGGCTGGTGGATACGGTGACGATCCCCGAGGGCTGGGACGTCGCGACGATCACCTCGGCGCTCGCGGACGCGCTGCGTGTCCCGGCCGAGTCGGTCGCTGCGGCGGTGCGCGACTCGGCGCTGCTCGCGGCGGTCGGCGCGCCGGCCGGCACCGCGACGCTCGAGGGCTATCTCTTTCCCGACACGTACACCTTCCCGGACGGCACCTCCGCCCGGGTCGCGATCGGCACGCTCGTGCGCGGGTTCGAACACGCGTGGCAGCCGCCGTGGGACGCCCGGGGCGACTCGCTCGGCATGACGCGCCATCAGGTCCTGACGCTGGCATCGATCGTCGAGAAGGAAGCGCGGGTCCCCGAGGAGCGGCCGATCATCGCCGCCGTCTACGAGAATCGGCTCCGGCTGCACATGCCGCTGCAGGCCGATCCGACGGTCCAGTACGCGATCGGCCACCATGTCGATCGCGTCTATTACAAGGACCTCGACATCGACTCGCCGTACAACACCTATCGGCATCCGGGTCTCCCGCCCGGACCGATTGCATCGCCCGGCGCGGCGAGCATCGCCGCCGTCCTCGCCCCCGCGGATGTGCCGTACCTGTACTTCGTCGCGCGCCCCGACGGGCACCACGAGTTCCGCACGACGTTCGCCGAGCACGCCGAGGCACGCGCCGCCCTCCGTCGGCACCACGCGAGCCGGTGACCGCCGCCGCGGTCGACGTGCGGGCGGCGGTCACACTGATCGCGATCACCGATCGGGTCGGCGCTGACCCCGCGGACCTGATCGCCCGCGCGCAGGCCGCCGAGCAGGGCGGGGCCACGATGATCCAGTTGCGACTGAAGGGTGTCGACGCGCGGACGCTGGCCCGCGTCGGCCGGGCGCTCGTCGCCGCCGTCGCCGTCCCGGTGATCGTCAACGACCGCGTCGATGTGGCGCTCGCCTGCGGCGCCGCCGGGGCGCATGTCGGCGCGGACGACCTCCCCGTGGCCGCACTCCGCGCCGTGGTCCCGCCCGGCTTCCTCCTCGGCGCGTCGGCGGGGAGCGACGCCGAGCTGGCCGCGAGTGTCGGCGCCGACTACGTCGGCATCGGTGCGGTCCATGCCACCGGATCCAAGGCCGATGCAGGTCCGCCGATCGGCGAGGGCGAGTTCGCCCGACTCGCGGCCGCCGCGACACGGCTCGGCATCCCCGTCGTCGCCGTCGGTGGCGTCACCGCCGAGCGCGCGGCCGCCCTGCGCGCGGCCGGCGCGGACGGCGTCGCTGTCATCGGCGCCGTGTTCGGCGCCGCCGATCCGGCGTCGGGTGCCCGGGCGCTCCGTGCAGCATTCGGTCCACCCCCTCCTGGTGCCACTCGCCCGGCCGCCAGCGGAAGGTGACGTCGGGGGTCCATCGCGCGACCGTGCGCGCCGCATCGCGGCGCTCGGCGGCGCGGTGTCGCTGGCGATGCGCGCGCGTCGAGTCGCGCCACGCCATGCGAAGCGCGGCCGAGACGGGCGGCAGGCCAACGAGATCGACCAGCTCCGGATCGAACTGCGTCCCGCGTCCCTCCTGAAGCGCCCGCAGGCTCGCGTCGAAGCTGCGCGCGGTGCTGTAGCGCCTGGCGACGGTGATCGCATCGATCGTGTCGGCGATCGTCACGATCCGCGCGGCGAGCGGGATCGACGGGCCGCCGATCCGCCGGGGATACCCGCGACCATCCCAGCGCTCGTGGTGCGAGAGCACGCCGCGCTGCAGTTCGGGATAGAACGCCGCGAGCGGGGCGAGGACGGCGGCGCCGCGCCGCGGGTGGGTGGTGATTGCCGAGCGCTCCGTCGGCGTCAGTCGCGCCCGGTCGTGGATCAGGTCGAAGAGCGCTTCGTGGATCTTCCCGATGTCGTGGAAGAGGGCGACGCGCTCGACGACGTGGCGCTCGCGCGGCGAGAGGTCCGCCGCCTCCGCGATGATGAGCGCGTAGCGCGCCACGCGCCGCACGTGCGCGCCCGTCTGCGCGTCGGTGGCATCGATGGCGTTGAGGAGCGTTTCGAACATCGCCGCCGCCAGCCGCTCGGCGCGCCGTCGATCCCGATCGCCTCGTACCGCCTGACCCGGTCGTGCCGTCCGTCCCATGCCGTGCCCTCGTCAAATCGACCCTGCGAGTAGTTTCCGCCATGATTTCGGCGGCGGCAACCGTCTCCGCGCGCGGTGCGGGCCGCTGGGTGTCGGGTCACCCGTGGATCTATCGGAGCGATGTCACCGGGCGACCGACCGCCGACGCCGGCGCGGTCGCCGTCCGCGATCCGCGCGGGCGCCCACTCGGCTGGGCGCTGTGGAGCCCGCGCTCGGAGATCTCGCTCCGGCTCCTCGATCGCGACCCCGATGCGCGCATCGATGCCGAGTGGTGGGCCGCGCGGCTTGCCGAGTCGATCGGCCGCCGCGCCGCCCTGGCGGCCGACACCAATGCCTACCGGCTGGTGCACGGCGACGCCGACCGGTGCTCGTCGCTGGTCTGCGATCGCTACGACCGCTGGCTCGTGGTCCAGCTCGCGAGCGCGGGCCTCGAGCAATTTCGCGCGCCGATCGTCGAGGCGCTGCTCGCGCTGACCGGCGCCGAGGGGATTCTCGCCCGGCACGACCTGCCCGTGCGCGCGAAGGAGGGGCTGGATGCGACGGTGACGCTGCTCGCGGGGACGGTGCCGACGACGATCGAGGTCGTCGAGCATGGCGTCCGCTATGTCGCGGCGCCGTGGGATGGGCAGAAGACGGGCGCCTTTCTCGACCAGCGGGAGAATCGCGTGGCCGTCGGCGCGGTGACCCGCGGGGACGCGCTCGACTGCTTCAGCTATCACGGGTCATTCGCGCTTCACATGGCGCGGCGCGCGACGAGCGTGATCGCGCTCGACAGCTCGGCGGCCGCGCTCGAGCGGGTCGCCTCCAATGCCGAGCGCAACGGGGCGGTGAACGTCCGCCCGATCGAGGCCGATGCCTTCACCTGGCTCAAGGCCGCGGAGCGGGCGCGGATGCGGTTCGACACGATCGTGCTCGACCCGCCCGCGTTCGCGAAATCCCGCGCCGCGGTGCCGGCGGCGCTGCGCGGCTACAAGGAGATCAACCTGCGCGGCATGCGGCTGCTCGCGCCGGGCGGGATCCTGTATACCGCGAGCTGCAGCCACCATGTGGGACCGGGACTATTCCTCGACATGCTGCAGGACGCCGCAGCCGACAGTGGCCGCCGCCTGGCCGTGCGTCGCGTCCTCGGGCAGCCGATGGATCACCCGGAGATCCTGACGATCCCCGAGACCGGCTACATCAAGGGCGCGCTCGTCGAGGCGCTCGACTGACCGGGCGCGCCACGCGGGCCGTGCGGCGCTGACAGCCGGGGCACCAGTAGGTCGACCGCCCGGCCTGGGTGAGCCGGGCGATCGGCGACCGGCAGCGTCGACACGGCGCGCCGGCGCGATCGTAGACGGCAAATCGCCGGCTGGTCGTGCCATCGGCGTAGCGTCCTGGCGCGGCGAGCCCGGCGCGCATCACGGCGCGGATCGCGCGCCGCAGCCGAGCGACCTCGGGGAGCGAGAGGGAGCGCGCCTGGCGTCGCGGATCGATGCGGGCGCGCCAGAGCGCTTCGGCCGCGTAGATGTTGCCGACGCCGGCGATGATCCGCTGATCGAGGAGTGCGACCTTGATCGGGGTGCGCCGGGCGGCCAGCCGAGCCGCGAGTCGCGGCGCGGTCAGTGCGTCGTCGATCGCATCGGGCCCGAGGGTCGGCAGCGGATCGACATCCGCCGGATGCCAGGTCGCGGTCGACAGGGCACGCGGATCGGTGAGCACGGCGCGTGTCCCGTCGTCGGTGGTGATCGCGAGGCGCGCGGAGGGTGGCCACGGCGCATCGGCGGTGTCGATCGCCCAGTCGCCGGCCATGCGAAAGTGCACGTGCAGGGTCGCGCCGCTCGCCAGCCGGACGAGCTGGTGCTTGCCGCGCCGCTCGACGCCGACGACGCGCTCGCCGATCAGTCGCGCCGCGGTCGCGGTCCCGAGGCGACGGCGGTGTGCCGCATGGCGCACGTCGATCGCCGTGATCGTGCGGCCGACGAGCGCGCGGCGGAGCACCGCGACGGCGATCTCGACCTCGGGAAGTTCCGGCATGGACGCTGATCCGCGTTCGGTGTCGACGCGCACGCGTGCTGCGTGCAAGGTGCGTCAAGGTGCGTCAAGGTGCGTCAAGGTGCGTCAAGGTGCGTGGACGGTGCGTGCATCGTGCGAGCGTGCGGCGTGCGTCGTGCGGCGTGCGTCGTGCGGCGTGCGTCGTGCTCGTCGACGCGCATCGCGCGCCTTCTCGCGAGCTCGCGTCCCATGCACGAGTCGCATGCACGAGTCGCATGCACGAGTCGCATGCACGAGTCGCCTTGCGCGCCGCGAGGGCAAGTCTACCTTATGCGCATGCCAGTCCGCCGCCCTCGCTCGTTGAAGCACGAGTA
>Ga0209611_10002362_pt1 | contig 33120 bp, 23 predicted proteins | sample S1TSphgellanicum_3_FD_187693 | JGI IMG/M metagenome (GOLD analysis project Ga0209611, IMG submission 187693) | Host-associated microbial communities from peat moss isolated from Minnesota, USA - S1T2_Fc - Sphagnum magellanicum MG (SPAdes) (version 2) | ecosystem: Host-associated > Plants > Peat... | reverse complement strand
GGGGGGGGTGGGGAACATGAGTTCAACCTTGGGTCTAATGACACACCCCCAAACTCCTTGATGGATAAGTATCCCCTTATAGTATTCTCTATGCTTGGCCATGAGGCCAGCACCCAAATGTCATTTTCTCCTAGGACTCCCAAATTGAGAGTCCTGAAATTCTCAAAATTTAGACTCCCATGACTTTGGGGACCCATAATTTCTTGTGCAGACCTCTGATTGAAGTTAGGTCCAAAAAAAAGTTATAGCCCTTGTCAAGAGCTTTTCAATGGTATGTGACATGTCACTTGAAAACAAGTAAATTAGGGCAATTCCTAACATTTAGTGGTTAGGAATCAAACTAACAATTTGACTCTTGACCCTTCTTTTGGCCATAACTTATATTTTAAATACTCGAATGGGTCATGCGAGCCCATTTTAAACATCTATGTCTCAAAAAAATTCCAATGGTATAAGGAACTCTTCAATCCAATGAGTTTTGACCCCTTGCAATCTCCTTCTGAAGATTCAAGAATCCATCGGGACTCCAACTCCCAAAATGGAAGCTCACATGGGAATGTGAGGGTTCATTCCCTCACATTCTCCTACACTCTCGGGAGCATGATATGACTCTCAAATTTCATTCTTGGCCTACACCTTTGCAAGCCTTTGCTTTGGTCGCGAACCCAAGGCTAGAGTTGCAACATCTAAAATGCGACCCAAGCTCAAGCTCAAGTTCCTCCTAGGTTGTTGAACTACTTTTAGTTTTGAAAAATAGTTTAGTCTCCCTTGTAATAAAAATAAATACAAATAAATCCAAGCTCAAATTTGGGTCCATTATGGGATTCAAGCTTGAATTTGAGTTCTTCATGTGATATCAAACTATTTTTAGCGCCAAGAGTAACCAAGCAATGTTTTTAACCAAAAAAAGAAGGAAAAACTTGAGTTCAAGCTTGGTTGCAAGTGATACTAAATTGTTTTCAAAAAAAAATGCAACTTAAAAAAAACAAAGTTACTTTTAACACTGAGAGTAATTTGGAAATGCTTGTAATAAAAAATAAATAGCAAAGAACTTGAGCTCAAGCTCGAATCCCATTTCAGACCTAAGCTTGAGCTCAAGTTCCTCATGTGTTGTTGAACTATTTTTAGTGTTGAGAGTAGTGTGGCACTACTTGCAACCAAAAAAAGAATCGAACTCAAGTTCATGTCCAAAATGGGATTCAAGTTTGAGATTAGGTTCTTCATGCACCACCAAGCTGTTTTTTGTGTCAAGAGTAGCTTGTTAGTGCTTGTAACAAAAAAAACAAAAAAAACTTGAATTCAAGCTCAAGTTCTTCATGTGCCTATTCTTCATTCCAATATGGTCTTCTAGTAAACTCCATTCCCCTTTGTTTAGTTGTGCATTATTTAACCCATTATCTCTTTCTAGTTGTTGTCATTTCTTTCATTTATGTGTGCTTAATTTTAAAATAAATATTCTTGTCTTCCTCCCTACTTCTTTCTTTTCTTCTTTCTTGCATTTATTTTTCATTATTCTTTGTTGTGTCCTCCTATTCTAGTTGTACCCCTCTTTAGATACAGACTCTTTATGTGGTTCCTTGGTTTCCCCTCTTGGAAAATTTGTTGTGTTTGCATTGTAAAATGGTGACCTTTTATGCTCAAGGTGAACTTGACCTTATAATATTAAGCGATGATCTTGAAATTTTTCATGTCATTGAAAAATGTTTATTACATGTTTGGATTCCAACATGGAACTATGCACACTTCCAAAGTTGTGTTTGACGACAACAACAATGTTACTAGATTTGCCTATTAAGTTCCACTTTCAAGCGCCCATGGATTGGGATTGACTTTTCATGCCAATAAATTTAGGATTTTTGGCAAAAACTTCTCCAAGAGTTTTCAAAACACTATCCTCATGTTAAGCACTATTGCCTTTGTTGCCAATGTCATCACCCATGGTGTTTAGATCATGGATAAATCGAATGGTGTCTTTTTGGTTCACCAACCCACATTCATATACCTTTGCAATTCTTTTGACAAAGATGCAACAATTCCAATATTTGTACACCCCTTTAACTCTTCAATGTTGAATTCAATTGCTTTTAATGCTCCATTCCAATCCAATCCAAAGGTCACTACTATTTTCGACCCATTTTTTTCAATTTAGTTGATTGTTTCAAGTTTTTTTTTTTTGCCCCCCATGCCACCTCCAAGTTGAGAGAGGTCATCTATGATACACTTCGCATTGAAAATGTTCCTTGCATTCCAACAACATTTGATGGGGATGTTTTTTTTGAACTCCCACGAGTTAAAAATCTGAATGGCCATTATGGTCAAATGCGAAGGATGGACAAAATGTATGATGGTCATTCTTGGTGCAAGGTCAAAACAACCAATATCAAGAATGTTTTCAACCTTACTTTTCATAGGACAAGGTGCTTGGGTCATATGGAATGTTGAAATTGGTTTTGCAGTTATTTGGTGTTAAATGGAACCCCTAATGAAATTGCTTTGATTAGTGACACTATTCACAACTTGAGCAAGGATTGTTTTGCACTAGGTCCACCCTTTTGCAAAATTTGCAATGTCATGCCATTTTGTGTTAATACATTTGTTGTTCGCATGTATTACATTGTGCATAAGCAAGTTGATTTGATTCAAGTGGTGATTCACCTTAGAACCCATGATCATTTTATTGTCGAGGGCAAGTGTAGAAATGTTATGGAACAAGTCAAATTCTTGGTCCAAGACAAGGTTTTTCATAACCTATCAATTACATTGTCAATTATTTTCCTAGTTACAATTTTTTTTTTTCTATTTAAACACTCATTCAACGAGGATGGTGATGAGCTAGTTGAACCTCTCAACGAAGACAAATTATGTCAAATGATGGACAAGTTCACAACCCTTTGTTATCCCAATATTCGAAATTTTGTTGTTTCTTATAAACAACATCTATGTAATAGAGCGTACGTATCTAGCATTTTGTTTCTCAAGGCCAACAATGGTTATGACTATATCTAGGATAGTTGTTTTTAAGGACAATAGTTTATAGAGTTATTTATTTTCAGAATGTCTATTGATGGAGATGGGAGCGGATTTGAATTAGTGAAGTGGATGCAACCTGGTGGTGTGAGGTGATTTTCCGTCCCTCTACTCTCGGTTCTACAAGGTGATTATGCTTGAAAGCACAAATGCTACTAATGAAGGAAAAATACAAGTGTAATTTCAGATGTTAGATTGTGTTTATAGTTGAAATTAAGTAGCCCACCTTCTATGCATCATTTATGATTAGAACTGATGGATATATATTTTCAAGTTCACACACTACACATCCTTCGACTTCATGTCAAATTGTCATTTAATTAAACCAATGTTTAAGGAATCAACACCATGTCCAACATAACTGCAGACCACTAGTCACTTGAAATGTTGTTTCTCACACATATGTCATTCAAATCCGGCTTGCCATAACTTTCTAGAAAGCTAATAACAAGGTGCATCTTGCTACCAAATCCTAGGCTTTGCAGCTAAACCAGCAAGAAGTTATGCTACAAAACCTGAAAGGGTTTTACAAAGGTGATAATTCAACCTTGATGCAGACCATCAGTCATTTAAAACATCATTTTTAACACATACATTATTCAAATCCTACTTTCTTTAGCTCAAGGAGTTATACTACCAAACCCGAGAAGGTTTTTGTGAAGGCAGTCGGTTCAACTTGACTGCAGACCCTCAGTCACTAAAAACTTCATTTTTAACACATACCTTATTCAAATCCGGCTTGCCTTAGCTCGTTAGAAAGCTAACTACAAGATGCAACTTGCTACCAAATCTCAAATCTGCAGTTAAACTAGTGAGAAGTTATGCTATGAAACCCGAGAGGGTTTGTGAGATTTCTCTAAAGTTCCAACCTTCCAACACTATCATTACCCACCCCCATTCCTTCAAAACTATTACAAGGTTTTAATTTTACTTTCCTTCCTTCTTCCCTCTACTAAGACTAATCATTATTTGCCTCTTCAAGAAGCTTGTGGAAACAAGTATTCAAGATTGCATGAAAATTATCTCCGAAGCAAGAGAGAGCTCCCAATGATTCGAGTCCGCCTTTTAAAGAGAAGGAGAAGGGAAGTAAAGGTGGATCCAAAACTTGGTGGTCAATGGAAGGTTCCATCCTTGGTGGCCAATGGAAGGTCCCAAGTTTGGTGGCCAATGGAAGGTGAAGGAAAAACACCTTTTCACCTCTTCCATTTTCCCCCAACAACTTTACTTACACCCTCAATTTTTTTCCTTTGACCTCACGATTTTACTTTACCATGGTCCTAAGCTGTTACTCACGCCTTTCTTTCCTTTTCTTCGATCTATAAATTACGATTGCGCACCTCAACATAACAAATCCTTCACACCTTCATTGTCAATTTGATTTCGATTGAAGATCTAACCTTTTTTTTCCTTTCCTTAAAATTATGGTGTCGCGCATGGTCACATCTTATGGGCCGCAAGCCGCACAAGCGAATGAAGAACCGCCTCCGGAGTCGTCTCTAGATCTTACCCTAACACAGCATCTTCGTGATGAACCCGAACTTCAAAAGGTGCGTGTTCGTCTTGAAGTTGAACCTCCTTGAGCCTGGTATTATCGTATTTCTCCAAACTCTCGCACCCTGGTGATCTTGCTACAAATCGACCCCGTTTTTAGTGACGAACCCGAGACCGTTTGTGAAGGTTGTTATGAAACTAAAGATACTTCTATCTTTGCATGGTCTTCTGTTCCCAGCGTTGGTCACTATCGTTGGTTGCACGGTCCGATTCGTCAACTGCCTCCCAATAGTAAGGCGGACTACCTAGTTCGCACCATCCGGCGCATCCTAAATTTCTTGCAGTTGTGAACTATCACTAAGGCATAACTCAAGATTTTACATGTACTTATAGTTCCTTGCTGAGCTTATCCCTATTATAAATAAATGTTTCAATTATCATTAGATTCCTATTGCCGTTGGCACACTATCATCCTATCTATTTAATCGTTGAATTGCCTCGAATTAACCTTATGTTCAACGGCTTGAAGATTATTCTATCTCTATTAAATCTTTCATTAACATCCCTTCAACTACTTTAAGAATTTCTAACATCCTTGCTATTCCCTAAATACCATAACAAGACTAATGCTGTGTTGAACACCGTAAATTTTGGTGTCTACTTCTACCCCCAACCCTCTAGAGATTTTTCACCCCTAATTACGTAACAGAGTTTCTAAAACTATGGTTATTAGCCTTTGCTGAAGAAAAGAACTAATCCAACTCCTTAATGACCAATAATGCATTTCAGAAAAGAAAATAACCCCCCTTCACACCACGCACATTCATCATTCCTTATGAAGTCGCTAAAAACCCTTAATAACCTTACCCCACTCAAATAACCCTAATGTAACTCTTAAAAATTGAGACTACCACACATGGTTATGTCGGTATGGCTCACACGTGGTGACTTCTAGGCAACTTGGATCATGTTTGATCATGTCAAGCATGTCCAGAACTAGATGATGATGTGCCATTTGCAACATGCAATTTGAAGATGCGAAAGTTCAATACATGTCCTGTGGCAAAAGTTGAATAAGGTGATGTTGATGAAAGGTGTTCCCAATCCAAACTTCAAGGGCTTCATAGGCAATAACACTCAAGCCAATCGGAATGTTGTTCGAATTGTGTATGGTAGTGGGAAAAACAATGAACCCATGGTCAATAGGGAATGAATGTGTTATTTCCATTGAACTCAATTTGTGGACAAACACATAAAACAACAAATCAAACCATAAATGCAAGAGCAACACAAGACCTTGTGCTATGAATACAAGAATGCCACGTCATTGGAAGAGGCAAATGCTTGTTATGCAACTATCTATTGTTGGTGGTATTCCTTAGGGGTTGTAGATGCAATTTGGCTTGAGGAGTGGAGATTCAGCTTAATTTTTGGCATTTTGGTGTTAGACAATGGGGAGGTTTCATGATACATGTAATTTTTTCATCCCTCCCTACCCATTTTCATCCCATCCTATTTTCATGGCATGTTTACACAACTCCTTTGAGAATGACATTATTAAACATATATTATATTTTGTATAATTCATTCTAGAAGAGCTTGTAGACATGCCCACTTGCAACTTCTCAAAAAAAATGCATAACGTATGGTTTCAACAATCTAAGAAAAGGGGAACTTGCTTATACACCGTAACTTCAAATGACCATGTTTTAACTTTCAAACAAACAACATTGTATTGCCATTTCAAGAAGGGTGGTCCATTAGGTCAAGGGCTTGATAGGATTGAACTTCTTTTTTGGAAAATAACCTAATCTTGTGATTCAAAGCAACTTGTAGACGCAATTCTAAAATATGCACCAAACTCATCTTTCACAACAAAATCACACATATGGAAGGGGAAGAGATTTTTGGCTTTTGCAAATGGAAACTTGACTTGCCTCCAAAATCTAAAGGGGATTCACATAGGCATTATCATGTCAATTTTTTTTGCCCATGTGTTAACACCCAAATTAGAAAATTGCACTCACAATGTGAATGGCCTTCCTATAGCGTTGAATTATATGAAGGTGTGGATACCATTGATGGCAATACTGAGGTCCTTGAAGTTCCATGCGGATATGCAGTCTAGCATATTAAACAATGTCCCCCGACCTCGCACATCTAGTGTTTGACATTGCAAAACACCACCAACTATTTTTGTATCACAAGGATTATTACAAAGTTGATGTCGTTGGTGTTCATGCCTCTACTTATTCTGATTTGTCCTCTCAATTTTTAGGTGCACCCCTCAAGCTTCACAAGTTTTGGTTTTGTGCAAATGACATGAATTGTTGTGCAGGGGGCATGAAATGTAGGTATGCAGTGGAGAGATCGATCGTTCTATCAATTTGGCATGTGCAAGAAGGGACTAATCTTTCACACAATGAGGTGAAGGCTCTTGAGGAAGTAGGTTTTGTTATCAATATACAACAACCTATCTTTCCTCAAAGCTTTTTTGTTGAGGAGAACTTTGTTCCAATTAATTTACTGGTTGATGCAATGCCATGGCCCAAAACAAAAAGTGGGAAACTTGTTCGACACACGGCCATTTACCACATCAAAACTACACTACAATTGATGGGAGGCTAATCAACTTTTTGTGGCCACTTTCTATCTTCCATTGGAGGTTCCTATTTCTAGTTATGGACGAATCTATAAGATTTTATGTGGTGAAACTTTAAATAGAAAATAATATGAAGTTATAATTGGGAACTTCTTAGCTTACAGTTCCATGGATTTTGTGACTATGGTTTCAGGCTCATTAAAGAAGCCAAGGAAATGGGTGCCATGTGAACACATATATTATGTATTACAACATGTCATGTTTTGTGGCCAATTTGGGAGTTTCATTCATTTCTGACTTGGAATTACGATGAAGTTCATTGCTAGTTGGTTTGTTTTCTTGTTTTTACGCAAGTAGGAATAATGATCAAGATCAACATCAAAATGTAAAAACAATGTTCATTGTAATACTCAACAAGATGTTATGTGTTTCATGCCATGGCCACAAATTGCGCTAGATGTTATTATTTTGTATGTTTTCATTTGTTAATTGATTATATTAATGTTTATTCATAAATTTGGTAAGTAGGAATATTATTTCACTATGTGAAAAATCACACATCATACTAAATGTGTTAGTAAAATATTGGTTACACTGCATTGGGTGGTTTAATTGCCTCCTTTTAACCCTAAACCCTAACCAAAATAAGAGGAACATTATTTCCTCAATTGGAATGTTCCATCCATGTAGATGGGAATATTTTGCCACATAAACAAAACATTTATATGCATGGCAAGAATATACTGCCAACGTGGCAAACATCTTTTGTTTAAGTGTCACAAATATTCTTGCCATGTGGTAAGAATATACCCAATAATTTTTTTTGTGTTCACTATACCCATGTTCATAGTTCACATTCACAAGTTCATGTTCATGTGCTACCCATTAGCTATGCTGAGTTTGATAATGGTAGATCCTAGATCCTTGAAATAAATATTAATAGAAGACGTGGAAGGTGAATTTACAACGAAAGAAAAATTTGTTTCGTCATAAGATGAAGGTTTCAATGAACCACAACAAGATGGATGAAAAGAAAGGCCCCAAAAGCAATGTAAGGAGTAGTTTCATGATTAGTGGGTTGCCACCCAAAAGGCAAAATGTGCCACCAATATCTTTTCAAAAAAATTTCAAAGTGTGGAAGAAGCATTGAAAAGGGAAGATGCAAATAAATGGGGGATTGCCATGCAAGAATAATACAATTTTTTTGTTGTCAACAACACTTGGACGTTGGTGCCACTTCCCAAGGTAGGAAGCCCATTTCTTGCAAATGGGTGTTCAAAATTAAACATGGTGTTGATGGTGAAGTTGAATGTCACAAGGCAAAACTTGTGGCAAAAGGTTTCACCCAAATTAATTTTTACTGAAACCTTTGCACGTGTAGCAGAAAAATTGTCCATTAATTGAACCCTTGCATTGGCGGCCATTAATGACACGAAGATTCATCAAAAGGACATCAAAGCCGCATGTCTCAATTGTGACCTTGAAGAGGAGATTTATATAGAACAACCCCAAGGATTCACACAAGAAAGAGGTGAACATCTTGTGTGTAAGCTTCACAAGTCCTTGTATGGTTTGAATTAATCTCCAAAAACTTGGAAGCAGAAGCTACATGCATTCTTGAAAAACATCAAGTTTGTGAGGAGTGATGTTAATTTTAAGGTGTATGTTGCACAAGTCATGAGCGATGTCAAGTTTTTCATTGTTGTCTATGTTGATGATCTCATCTTGGTGTGCAACAATAAGGACAAGCTTGTGCAACAACAAATTAAGAAAAAACTTTCTCAAAAGTTTGAAATGAAAGATCTTGGAGACTTGCATTTCTTTTTGGGCATGGATGTGAAAAGGGATTATGAGCAACATCTTTACATCAAACAAATTAAGTATTTCAAGGAGATTTTTAAACATTTTTGCATGGAAGGTTACAAAGTTATCGGAATGACATTTGATCCCAAGATGAAATTGAAAAAGAATATGAATAAAGATGTTGAAATGGTTGGGGTTCCTTATCAACAAATCGTTGGATCTTTGATGTATGTTGTGTTGTGTGTATTCGATCCGACTTGGCATACCCAATAAGTGTGGTGGTCAATCCAAGCTTAAAACATTGGATTATGATCAAGTGTAATTTTTGATAGTTGTGAGGCACCTTGCAATTCAAATTACTATTAAGAGGAATACCACCTTAAAAGATGGTCAGATATTGTGATGTAAATTAGGGTAGTGACCTTGAGGATAAGACATCCACCACTTGGTTTATATTAATCATGATCGGAGGTGGAACCATTTCTTTGAAAAAAAATGACAACCCACAATTGTTTTGTCAATAACCAAGGCCAAATACATGGTAAGCACCCAAGCTATGAAGGAAGTCATATGGATAACAAAGTTCATGAAATAATTAGGGTACATGAAAAAAAAGAAGGTGATAGTGCTTCAATGTGACAACCAAGGCATAATATCATTAACAAAGAATCCCACCCAACATGTTCGAACAAAACACATTGATGTTCAACATCACTTTGTTCAAAAATAAGTTGAAAATGGCAAAATCATGTTTGAATATTATTCAACAAAGGACATGGTGGTGGATGTGCTTACCAAGACATTGTCAAAAAGATGACATAACAAATTGATAACCATGTTCGGATTAAAAACTTTATAAAGTGGGAATGTTAGAAATACTATTTGTTTATAATCCCCAAGGTTGGTGAATGTGTTGAACATTCATCAAAAGGATAAATGATATTCATATCCTTATAATAATTAGGTTAGGTTGAATGTTAGCAACTAGGGTTTAGAAGTGGCAGCTACATTAGGGTTTGGTGGTGGTTAGGTTAAGGTTAGGTGGTGGCTATTAAGGTTAAGCAATGGCTAGGTTAGGGTTAAGTGACAATTATTTTAGGTTTAGGAGATAGTATATATTGGAGTGGTTTTGAGTAGTCCTTCATTCTTTTCTATCAAGTTTTTGAGTGCATCTAAAGACTTTGAAGTTTGGAGTTAATTTGTTACAAGTTATAGTTTTATGATTGTAATTTGTGACACTTTCAACCCATGTGATTTACTTCCTCGTCATTTCAATAAATTCACTAGTACACATAGAGACCTAATTTAGTACACATTTCATAAGGGTGTCTAATGAATTAGGTGAAATCTTATTAAAGTGTAATCACTATATTTCCTAGTGATCACAGACGGGTTGCTTTGGACACAGTCAATTCACTCAATATCTACTCATTCTAAGCCTCGTGAAATAAAATACTTATAGGGGAGCAAGGGCAAATAAAATAAAACCAAGGATAGTAAACTCACCTCTTTTTGTGTTTAACTACAAATGCCATCCCCTCACTGCTGCTTGTTCTGTTTTGATGCATAATTTACCAAAGCCAAAATTGGTCTTGTTCCAGTGAATGGAACTGAAATCACTTGCTGAAATAAAGAATTGAAACCAAAACTGGATCCTGGTTTTGAAAAAAAAGGAACCAGAACTAAACCAGAACCAATTCCTTAAAATAAATTTGTGAATCAGAGCCAGAGGTTTCTTCTAGAACCTAAGAACCACACAACACTGGTATATCATCTTTAAGGAACCTATTAGAATCATAAACCATTGGGTCTTTCCACTCTTGTTTAAATCTGCAACATTTGCAGCTTCTTTTTAGGAGTTCAATACACTGAAGTAATTTGCTGCTTTTGTGGTTCTCTCAAATGCTGCTCTAGAACTGAACACAAAATTTCTCAAATCTATTGACCCAGAATAATGCATGACTAGCATAGAGTGTACTGAAATGTGTTTGGAGAGGGCTATGAATTTCCACAATTACTGAAGTTCTTCTCTGCTGGCAAAAGGGTTACAAGGGCTGGACCACAGTCAAAAATCTACTTTGAACCAAAGGAGGCGATGGTGGCCATTGTCACATGTGGAGGACTTTGCCCTGGTCTAAATGATGTTGTTCGTAAGGTGATTGGCTCTTTTCAAAACAATCAGCTGAATACCCATGAGAACCAGGAAGTACTATTTTGGAACACACAGTTTTTAAGACATTTATGTTCTACACATGCTGAATGCCCCATCTCTTTTCTGCTGTAAATCAGCAGTTTTGTGTTTAATCCTCCAGCAATTTTGAGAATGCAGATTGTTTTGACTCTAGATTGCTATGGAGTAGAGGAAATTCAAGGTATCACCTATGGCTACTGGGGCTTTTTTGAGGAGGACTTGAATGACATTTCTGTATGTTGCACTCTGTCACCAATTTATTTTCTCAACAGATTTTCATATGGACAACAGGCAAAAATATTGTAAGTTTCATAGTCAACATAGGTTCTTTACAATAAGCAAAGGAGGGCAAAAGACAGTTTGAGAAAAACAATTTGTCTTGGGAAAACTATTGACAAAGATGCTATTCTGCAGTTGACAAGTTCAAAACATACATCTCGAAGGGGGAAGTCTGTTGGGTATATCTCATGGATGTGCCAAAATGTCACACATTGTGGACAGTTTGTAGGTCATCATCTTTGATCATTATGCTCTTTTTGCATCCTTTCTGTGCTATTGCCCCAAATCTGCAGATAAGGATTGTGTCTTTGTCCTCTCTCTTGAAGGGCGTGACACACATTCTAACATCAATATAGAAGAAGTTTACTGGCTTTGTGAAAAGTGATCCAGTTGATGCAGTAAAGTGATTGTGACTGAAAATGCTGTGTTGAATTGTAAAGGAAAAATGTCAACATGCTCTTTGTTTTGGGGGGAAATGGAACACATGCTGGTGCCAATGCTATTCATAATGAGGTGATCTGAAGTCCTCCTACTTGACCTCCAATCAGTGTGTCCTGTCAATTTGTATTGCTTGCAAAATATGGAACTAGAACAGAAGAAAGGATGGGAGTGCTAGGAAAACAAGATTTATTGCTTAATCAGAACAATAATGAACTGTGCTTATTGATGATGGATGTTATGTGACTTGGCGGTGTCTTAGGCCCAATGTGAGGGTTGCAGTTGTAGGGGTGCCAAAGACAATTGACAATGACATTTTGCTGATGGACACAACTTTTGGGTTTGATACCACTGTTGAGGAAGCTCAAAAAGTCATCAATATGGCTTGTATAGAGGTACTTATGAGGTCAGCTAAACATAGATCAGGGTGGAGACCAAAAAATCTGCAGACTCCAAGCAAGTATTTGACAATCATGGAGAACGCTGCTTGCACTCTTATGGCACTTTAGTGATGAGATTGAGTATGAAAGATGACATTCTAGTTGACGCTCATCAGGCGAATGGTTGTTTGGTGCAAGCAAAGAGTGCATACAATGGTGTGGACATTGTGAAATTAAATGGGTTAGCAGAGTATATTCATTGCCATGCATGTATGCATCTCTTGCAAGTGGTCAGGTGGATGCTTGCTTGATTCCAGAGGTAAAACCCATTACCTGAGCTACAGATGATGGCTTTACTGCCAACTCCAGATAGTACATGCAGTTTACAGGTGCTCATGAAAGGAGGGTTTATTTACAAGAGACGTGCATATCTTTTGTCACACTAGACCCTTGAGTATTGTAGTTTGCATGATACTTGCATTTGTACCAATTTCAGAGTGTTTTGGAAAGGGGCAGATTTATTTATCAGTAGCTATTGAACACCCCTGTACAAAGTGTCAATGTGGTCAGAAAACCCTTGCTTCAGTCAATGGTTCAACACACATCTTCAGGAAGAATGTCCATTGCAAAATAGAGCCCACCCATAAAAGGGGGCAGTACCTGAGTAAGCTATCTTTCTCAAGAGAAGAGGGTCTCAATAATGTCAGCTCACATCTCCTCTCTTGCTCTCTCTCTGTATAGAGGAATGCTATCTATTGTGACCTGAGAACCCCAATCTTGCATAGATAGCAACATGCATTTGGATCTGCAAATTCCTCCACGTTCCTATAGTTTGATTACAGATAGTCTCCACATGGAATATTGAAGCACATTGAGCTTCTGCTTGAAAATAAGCATTGTGCTCTAATCTGTGTTGCTGAAGGAGCTGGTCAGGTCAGTGACCCCAAGAAATCTTATCTTGTTCTGTCACTTCTCTTTGCCTTCATAGGCAGTCTCTTTCTAGTTGTTTCACTATAGCACATTCTGCAGGTTACTTTATTTAGTTTTCATATTCATTGCCCAGAAAGTGCAAGGAGCATCTCTGAGTAGACATGGTCTATGAGAGGTGCTGCACACCCAGCTGTATACTTCATGAAGTTGTGGAAGACTATTTGCACATTCCTGAACCACACGGATGCTATGGACTGATGGCACTGTCTGTCTTACCAAATAATATTCATGTGAACAGGACTTGTTGACCAAGTCAGCAGGAACAGATGCCTCAGGAAACCCTAATGGGAGATATTGCAGTTCATCTAACAAAGGAGGTATGCAAAGCTATCTGAATTGTTGTGTTGTCATTGCAGCTCAGACATTGTAAATCATGCAAAAGGATGATGTATCATATATTCTAGTTTGTCTCAGGACTTGGTTCCATTGATAGATGTCATCATTGTTGTTACAGGTGAAGAAGCACTTTAAGAATATTGGGGTGGCTGCAGATGATAAGTACATTGATCCCACCTATATGATCTGTGCCTGCCTTGCCAGTGCTTCTGTCAGTATCCTTTGTGCTGCTCTTGGGCAAAATGTGGTATGTTGCCTTCTCTTTTTAGGATCCTAATTACAGGCAGTCTGTTGGATGAATAGAGCATGGAGAGTTGATTGATGTAAGGGATGTATTAACCTTTGTCACCCATGTGCTGGTTCATGTAGGTTCATCATTAGAGCGGCATGAACCTGCAAAAACCCTTCATGTAGACTTGACCACAATCAATGAGTGACACTTTGAATGGTCAACTGACACAGGTGATAGAAAGTAAAACATCTGGCCAGACATGGAACTTGGTTCCAAAGAGGTTGTCAAGTTAGCCTGACATAGAACCACCTTAGGAGTGGATTACCATTGTCAGTTCACCTGCACTTCACTAGTAAGAAGTTGCCACACGATGTCTTTGGGTTGTAGTGTATTATTTTTCTAGCAGTGAGATCTATCTGCTCCCAGTCTCCTTATTGGCAACAAATTGAATTTGGAATGACATGTTATGAACTGCTGCTGGGAAGGATTGGATCTACAGCAGTTGGTTCATACAAAAGGTGTGATGAGAGAAAGCTCTTCAATGTATCTATGAAATTTTCACTCAATAGGTAGTGTTTCTGAATCTGAAGCTGAAGTCAATCCTTGCTCTTGTTTTCCAATCTCAAGAAGTTCAGTTCTCCTTGCCATCAAACAGGAACTATCAGACAGAGTATTCATGAAGAAGAATTGGTTGTCATGTCATAAAATAAAAGGGTTCCAATCTATGCAATGTGCTGCCATGAGTGCAGCACTATCCTGCATCATCATTGAAGCACACAATGGACTTTGCTTCAGTAAAGGAGGGTGGGAAGAAGAGGGGGAGGGGGTTCCAGCAGCTACTGTATAGTCAAATGATGCGCATATCTTCTAATCCTAGTAATTGCAGAAGTATCCTTGAAGTCAGCATCAATCTTTGCTCTTGTTAAAGAGCCCTGTAGAGCAACAGGAAATGTGGGAAATGCAACTTCTCCAGCATTCAGCAGGACTCCAAACCAGCAGCAATATTTTAGGGCAGAAAAGAGGAGTTCTGTTTGTTCGCCTGCCACCACCACCACCCATACTTTTGTCCAAATCACAAATAGTAATCTAGCCCATGCTCGCACCACTGATCACCATATCCTTCCTTCTGACTTTTGTGTTCTTGCAGACTTTGGCCAGCCTCCTTCTCAGCCATAGTACAAAATGTTTTTCAATGCCATTTGTGATGTTTTTCCCCTCTACTACTACTTTCTGCAGAGTCACAAAGGCCATGTTGTGAAACAGCATGATGGCTGAGTCTGTCTAGGCTGCTGACTGAAATTGCTGCCTTCTTTCTCTTTGTCTATACATGACTGTCAACTGTCTGCTCCAATGGATGTGGTGACAGATGGCAAGTGAAAAAGACTATAGTATCACGCATTGCAGTTAGCTGGTAGGTTTAGGAAGGTGAAATATTCACTCTGGCAAATTGATCAGCTTTTCTTCCCTAGTGTCAGGCAGGGCTTTTGCAGCAGATTTGTGATGATATGAAGTCCTCTGCAAACAACCCACCAAATTTACCCATGTCATGATCTCATAAACCACACAAGAAGCAGGAAAAAATCATTTCCACCCTACATAATGCATCATCCCTACCTCACCTTGAAGACCACTTCACACATGCACTGAGGCCACTACGTCTCCATTTGCCTCCTGCCGCTCCTTGAGCGCATCTACATTTTTCGGGGAAGATATACATGAGGATTCTGCCTCCAGTTTGTGCTCATTATGAAAGCTTGTGAAGGCAGTTAGTCAGGTGGTGAGGACTGGTGAAATTGCTGCCTGTGGAGGCAGCTTTGGTGTAGGAGAACCTGGCAATGCAATGATGTCCAGGTTCTCATCCTCATTTGTAGTGCAGGAACGCTCTGCCGGTGCTTGTGGGGAGTTCTTTTGTGACTCAGGTGAGAGGTCTGATGCATTAGGCTTGATGGTCTCTTCCACTTTCAAGTCTTCCAAAGAATAGGCCTCAGATGGTTTTGATGTGGACTCCACCAATATGGTGGATTCACCAGCTGAATTTTTTGTGGGATCAGCGCTTGTAGAGCTATGTTGTGGCTTCAGTGTCTTGCAACCTTGGTGCTGGTGTTCACCACCCTCGGTGGCATCTCTCACATAACCACATCCATCACTACTTGCCCAATTCCATCTATCCATAGCACTCAGTTGTTCCTGCTGCATGCCTAGTTCACCAACAGTAACATCATCTACTCCTCTATTGCCTGCTGGCAAAACCCTTCCAGACCCAAAACTGGGTGTCAGGTGACCTACAGACTCCTCTGGGTTGATAACATTTTCCACTCCTGTCTCACCAGACTCAGACCCTGACCTGTATCCATCACTCAGGCAAGCTTCATCACCATACTGCTTCAAAGGTCCTTTGACAGGACTTCTTGCCACTTTGCTACTTGTGGATTTTTCCTCTCTGCCAGGGTCTGCCAAGACAGTCTGCTCCTTCTCTTGCTTTCCCCCAGTTTTAGGAACCCAACCTGCACATGGTTTACTGACTTGGCCACCTTCATACCCCCTCACAAAAGGATTGCCTTCACCTTGACTATCATCCTGTTCCTTCAGGGCCCTCCAACCTCTTCACCACTGGAAACACTTGGAGATTGATCCTTTTTTGGGGAGACAAGTTTCATCTCCTTTTTTATTCCATCCTTTTGAAGGACAAGTTTGGGAGGTTTCTTAAATGGTACTTTTGGTGGCTGGAGAGCAGAGAAAGATAAGAATGGAGGCCCAGGATTACCAGCTGTCCAAGATCCATTCAACAGGTTGACATTGAAGGCAAGTGGTGGAGGTGCAGTGGCAGGGAAGGCATAGATGGCACCTGAATCTGCCTGGAATGCATTCAAAGGCTGCCAACCTCCTTGCTGTACTGAAGGAACAGAGTGTGAGTACCATGCTGCCGCATTCATGGCTGACATCACAATGCCCTGCCCAGATAAAGCGATAGGACCTTCATAAGGTTGCAGCTGCACAGGGACAGCTGCTGATGCCAGTGCATATGCTTGGTTGTGTACAGGAGGGGCAAAACTACTAGAAGGGGGGCCTTCACCTTCTCTTGATGCAGGAAAGAGCGGCATGGTCTCATTGCTAATCTTGAAGGGTGCATACATCTGAGGTGTGGATGGAGCCTGGTAAACACCTACTGTTGAATGAGTCCAAGTATTCTGCTGCTGGTGCTCATGAAACCAAGTATCTTCATTTCTTGCATCCTGCTGTGGTGACCTTGTGAGTGCTGTTCCTGTCCCAGAAGCTTTACACAATGATTCTGGAGAGATTGCCATCTGTGACCACTTGGGACAATAAAGAAACTGTTACTAACCAAAGAAAGAAAATACACTTCACAAGGGTTAAGAACAATAACCATCAGATGGCTTGCACTTCAACAACAAGAGTTATGACAGAAGCACCTTTGTACAATGATATGAAGGGTTGCTTTCAATATCAAGTTGGCGAGAGCAGCATTGCTTCTTGTGGGAGACATCTGCAGGCTTGCAATCTCCTTCTGCTTCATTCATCTTCCTTTCCAAACTAAGTCCCCATTGTCCACCTAGAAATCTTTGAGTGGCACTGGTCAGGGTAGGATGAAATGGGGCCTTATGCACAATATCATTAGCTCTTGAGGGGATAGCAGACAGATGATCCTCATGCAGTGGCACATCATCAGCTTGTTGGGCCCATCCTGTGCTCAGTCTCAGCCTAAGCTCCTCTGCCTCTGCATCCACCTTGATAGCAGCAGCTTCACCTGATGAGTCATCTTCATCTTCATCCATATTTTCCTCTGGTGGCCTCTCCAAATCAAATGTTCTCTGTTTCCCTAGTTTCCTACCACCATCAAGGAACTGCCTTGCTTGCTCAACATGTGCCACACTAGTTGCATATCTTTCTTCTTCACCTGTCTGGGCACCTTGAGTAATTTGCTCATGTCTGAAACTTGAACCTGAAATTTGGTATGCTGCCTTTGACAAAGGAGCTTGCATCATCATCCATGGGTTCTTATTCTTTGTGGTCACAGAGGCACGAGTAGTTGCATCAACCTTTGTCTCATCTTGCTTCTGCATTTCTCCCATAAGACATACCTGGATTTCATGCACTCTGTGTAGCTCCTGCACCTGTCACGAAGCAAACAGAAAGACAATTCAGTCTTTCTCATAACGATAATGCATGCAAAAGTGAGAAAATGATTGATGCAGGAGTTGAAACACAAATCCCACCTGCTCACGGAACTGTGCATCTTGCTGCAATATGGTGTCACGGACCAGCTCAGGTGGTGGCTGTCCCGTGTCTCTGAAAAGGTTGTTCCTGTTATCTAAAGTGCTTGTGATCATAAAGCACTTCCTTGTACTGTTGCCTGCAGTCTGCAAATCAGTCACCAAGGATATTCAGGTACTACTGAGTGAGTGCACTTTGGAACTGTCTACAACTCCAGGAAAACAAAATCCAAACTGCAAAGATGCAGACAAAATCTTGGGGTCCAGGAGCATCATTTAGGGCATCTTCCTTCCTTGTGGGAAACTCATTTACTGCTGTGATGTGACTTACATGCACCTTCTGATGTGTGAGAGAGCCATTTTGCTGTGATACTGGCACAAAAGTGACATTGTCTTCTAATGAGTAGTGGTGGTGGTCCCTGCTCTTGAGTAGATTTGCAGACCAGTTTGGCACCTGAAACCGCATGAGCTCCACCAGTGTCAGAAACACTGGAAATTCCCCAGATGTGCCAACAGAAGACTCCTCTTCTTGTAGGTGCAGTTGCTTTGGAAAGGAGAGAAAGGAAGGAGAAGAATCTTCTTACCTCTTGAATGTCAGACAATTTGCGGAAAGTGAAACCTCCAGATATGGAGGGCACAGGAGGAGGCTGATGATTTCTTACAGAAACATCTAGCACAGATGTTGCTGTAAACGCTCCACCTCTGGCTGATGCCTGTAGGCCTTCTAACCCTTCCCCTTTCCTGAACTCTTGGTATGGATCTCCTTTCAGGCCCCGCGCAACGTCCATGGTTTCCCGCCCCCTCCTTCTCTCTCCCTTCTCTGCTGCGTTTTAAAACAAATCCCTCACTTTCAATGCTCGAAACTTGGAGAGGAACTCGGCAGACAAAAGATAGTCCTTCCCCACAACAGCCAGCCGTGCAAGATCCATGTTGAAGATGTTATTGTACAATGCCACGGTGAGACGACATTGTATTTCGCGCATTCTTCAGCTTTCTAGTGGGGGTTCAAGCCAACCAGCCTCTTTCCCGCACGCATGCCCACAACTCGAACTCATCTCAAACCGCAATTTCCACACAAAAATGTGAAAGACTCTTTCGAGACTGAAGAGAGAGATGAACTTTCCACATAGCAAAAAAACGACCGAGAAATGGCAGAAGACTCTTATTTTTGCTTTTAGAATGCAGATGATGAAAGAAACTGCCGCCCAGCCAGCCACAGAAGAAAAAGAAAGGGCTCGCGACCAACCTACGTGATTCTAAGATTGCACGCTTGTGTAGCAACAAACATTCAAATGTAGTTCGGTGAGATGGAAATAAACTACTGCGAACGAGCATCTTAAAGCAACTAGAAAGAAAATGCGAAGGGCTTTTGCTACCAAAATTCTCAAAACTCAAACAACCATCTTCCCAAAACGGGAATGCAACAACAACAACAGGCGCCCCTTCCGTTTCTCCTCCACCACAATCTTCACAGAAACATGGGCATCTTAACAACACACTGATCGTAGCAGCAGGGAAACTGTCTAAATGCAATGCAGCAGAAACCCGCACACACACAAAGCTATTAGCAGCAGCTGTAGAGCTGCTTCAAGTATGTCGGAGCATCTCAGAATCCATCAAAACCAAAACTCCTTTCTTCCACCTCCCACCCCAAGTACCGCAAGCGCAGAACAAAAATGTGGAAACTCTCTGACAGCGAAAGTTTGACAGGAAGAAACACGACACACGCACACGCACACAAAACAGGGGATTTTGCACTCTAAGAAGCTTCACCCATTTTCACACCCACCTCACAATCTCTCTCATTTTCTCACAACATCTATGTACCGACCTACATCCTTCTTCTTCACCCAATTCCACAACTATCTCACAATCTTTCTCATTTTCCTCACAACAACACTATGTACCTGCCTACCTACTTACGCTTCACACACCCCCCACCCCCCTCCGCCTCCAAAACAAGTTTCGAAGCAAATGAAAAAATTGAATAAATAAATCATGTGTCGACCAGCAGCAGGCTACTACATCAATGTGTACAACCCACCCGAAAAATAAACAAAACAAAACAGAAAAACTTGGACATACGGGTGAATAAGAGATGAGTAAACAAAAGGGATAAGTGAAAGTATCTAACTTTATTGCTATCAGAATAGAGGAGTCCTGACTCCTGTAGGAACACAGAAAAAGCAAAGTGAGGAGATCTCATAATAATCTCTATCTCAAGTCTCAAAACGAGCATTATTATTATGTTACAAAAATATTCCTCTCTTGTTAAAAATAAAAACCTTGTGTGAGAGCTGTGTATGTTACTATGTAGTAGAGGTTTATATTTTTGCATAGTCGGAGACTTGGAGTTCCATTTATCAAAGTGGTGTAAAGTACTTTTGTTTATATGGATAGGTGTGTGGAACAATTGTATGTTTGTTGTTGTCTTTGTAGCAGCCTGCCTGCCCATTGGGTGAGAGTACTTTGTAAAGAAATTATTAAGTTTATTCAGTACTTATTATTAAGTCTGGTGCTTATTGATTTTCTTTAGTTTTGGGTTGGTGAGCCTTTTCAGTGCTCAGTTGTTTAGTTAAAAGGGGAAGATTCTTTTTGTTGATTTATAAGTGGATAATAAGCTGAATTTTAAAGGGGGGTGGGTTTAGTTGGTGGGTGGACAATCCCACAAAGAAAGGTAGGAAGGACAGATGGAAACAAAACAACAAGGGCATTTAGTATTGGAGCAAGGAGCTGGGCCCAGCTTCTTGCTTTCCATTGGGTTGTAAGTCCCTCCATGATATCAAATATCTTGGGGACAGTGGACTATGTTTTCTTCCCCCATTTGTGCAGGTGGGTCTCCCACAAAACCCACGCTCAGCCTTTCTCGTTTTGGGGGGGAGGGTGTGTGTCTCTTCTTAAACCCACGTTCTCAATGTGCATGTAGCACATGTAATGAAGACTTTCGCATACTTCTCTCTAGCCACTCTGGTCTTATTCCGAGTTGTGGTCAGCATCAATTGTCAATCTAATTCACTTTCACTTTATCCTGGCCATGGTAATGGATCAATTAGAAAATCAGATACCTACCCGGTTTGATCAACTGCAACAGGACAAATGGCTGCATAGTCAGCCAACTTTATAAATCCAATCAGGAAATTGGAATTGTACATGCAAATGTTGTGTGACTGTATGGTCTAGGATGTACAGGCCAAGTGGGAACTTACCTTTACACTCCATGCAAGTGTATAAACCCCCACGCACATTTGAATAACTGGAAGTGTACAATATTGAATATGTAAGTGTAGTAGTTTGAAAATTCATTAATTATTTAAAATCATTAAAGTGTAAGTGTAAAACAAATACATGGAGTTCATCGCAAAGGCTATGAAATATCTGCCAAATAGTTGATTGATCTAACTGATTAAAATGTGGCAGAAAACATGTCTTGGGTCCTCTTCTTTATAATTGAAGAAAAAGTGGCCTCCATTTTGTTAGTGTGATAAGACACAGCAAATGCAGCATAAAAAAGAGTAGGCAAAACAAATGATGGGAAGAAGGTTGAAAAGCTGTCAATATTGTCATAGAGATCAAGAATGGATCCCTTGTTCCTCCTAGACTGGAAAGAAGATATAGGCCAGCATCTAAAATATATGATAGTGGATTTGGAGCTCACAAAGTTAAAGATATCTCAACTTCTAGTTTTTGATAAAAGAAACTTCATTTCCTTTGCTATTGAGATGTATAGGTGTCTTCATTTTTTTTTCATTTTTTTTTTATCGCTTGTGCACAAACCATTATCAAGCATCACCAATGATTTTCTCTAGGCCTCTCAATACTTATTTCTTACTATCAACAACATGTGTTTATAGCTTTGCAATGTGTGCAAATCATAATGATTTTTTAATGGGTTGCTGCACTTTGTCGAGGTTTCTCATCTTTTTCACACATCATTGCTAGTGCATCTCTGCCACTAATCAATTTGTGACAAATGACAGCTCTTTAGTCTTAGGTCTTCTTTGTTATTGTTGATTGTTATTTCGTAATCATAAGTCATCTTTGCATAGGGTCTTTACCTGATTTTGTTGATTGTTTGCTTTTGTTTTTCTTTGGGTTGTGTTTACTTGTTTCTCTTTTTGCCTTGTACTTTTGATAGTGGGTTCCCATCCTTGTTCCCATCCTTGGTTTTTAATTTACAAGGTTTTTCCCTTTTTCTATCAAAAATAAAATAAAAGAGGGCAAGAAGCTTTGCTTTTTGTTATAGTTGATTGCTTCCCACATCTTTTTACCTTTTTCCAAACTTACATTCCTTGCTGCCACTGTTGCAGCAAAAGGTCCAGTTCCACAGTGACACTTTTTTTTCTTTTTGTCCTCTTCAATTTTGTAATGTAGCTGAAGTGGCAATCATCAATAGCCAAATTCAGCTATAAATGACATACAAATGTAAAATAAACATTTAAGCATCCATCTACACTGTTGGCTACATACTTGAAATGCAACATAGGAAATCTGAAAATTAAAATCACATAAATACTTATATTTCACATTTTCTGACTTTGAGTTTATTTTTATTTTGAGGAAAAAAGCACAAATTTCTGGTACTGGAAGTTGTGGACAGTGAAAAAACGAAAAATGTAAAAACGTCATGAAAACGAGTTCCAGTGGCTACCGTAACTTATGGCAAGTTCCAGTAATCCCAGACATAAGAGGAAGTTATAAGATAAGTTTATTACCTTTTTCCTCCAGGTACACATAGTGAAAGCAGGTATGGTGGTTACGCTATGTGCACATAAGTGCATTGTGAGAAGTGCCATGTGGGGTGGTCAGATGATTGGCTTGAGCACGTGACCAACTTTGGTGTTCCAAGGTGCCATAGTTTGAATGGATTTGTTTTATTCTACAACACTCTTTACTTCAATATTCCTTCAATACCTAATACATCCCTTACTACAAGGACAGCTTCAACACATGTTTGTCAAATAATTAATTAAATTTGAAGATTCCATGCCCAAAAATATATATCGTTGAATGTTCTTATGGATTCTCTATTTTCTTTCAAGCTAGAATAGATAAAAGCAACAGCCCCTAGACAATCACAGTTTCCAAGAACACAAGCTCAATTTGGGCATGGTCTATAGAATCTCATGTACCTTGATTTTTGGATGACACCATGATAAACCCCTGGGCCATGACTCAAGGGCATTAGTTCTTATTGTAAACTCAATTTGAATCAAAGAATCAACCAAAGATTTTTTCATGGCCATATCTTCTTCTTTGATCCCCACTTAGTTCTTTTATTTCATTCACAAAATTTGAACGTTCTGAGAACAAAAATGAGAAATCTTTTCAAGAATTTTTTACATTTTCATCATTACAAGAGATTCTCGTATGTGAAGGTTGTAAATTCGCCCTATTAGGTGGTTCATTTGTCCTCTCAGACATTTTGTTCCTTGTTTTTCCTTTTTTTGGGTGCTTTGGTTCATTTATGGTTGCAGGGTTTCATCATTTAAAGAGGCAGGACAATAAGCACCATAGGTAGTAGTGTGACCGGAAAATGGGTGGCCACTACAGTGTGAATACTGCTGTTTGTGTTGAAAGATCCGATCTTGGTTATTACTGATTTGTGCTGATTTTTGTTGCATGGCGGCTGCTCCAACTTTCATGCATGGTTGTGTGACGGCGCACAATGATGGGCCGAAATGGAGCTTCCTTGATGTAGAGAATGGCCGACGGCGCGGACTTGATGAGACTTGATGACTCTTTGAGCGCGAGGAGGGGTTCTTCTAGAAGGCCTGAAAGCTTTTGGAAAAAGGGGGGTTAATCAGAGAAAGAGGTAGTTGAGAGGAGGTAGGCTGGCTAGACAGAGGAGAGCTGGATGGAGAAGAAAGGTGTGAGTGGCTGAGGAGCTGAGAGAATCGCCTGCTGCTGATTTCTTCCGTTGCGTTAGCAACTAGGGGATGACTAGCTCCCAAATTTGGTACGAGTCAGGTCGAAAGCAAGCATCGGCGCTGTAGATCGGTGGGGTCTGGAAGGCGTCTAGACGGATGGTTCGAGTGATCTGTGTTGGGACTCAAGCATTCACTGAGTAGTAGTTAGATCACTGATGAACATGGTGGAAAGAGGAAGCTTGTGCTGTTAAGGATTTTTGTGCAGTCTGAACTATGAGCCGGATCTGCAGAGGCTCGAGCAGGTTCTTCTGTTCCAGCAATAAATTTTTCGTTTGGTTTCAAACAAGTGAATGTTGCTGTGTGTTTTCTTTGGTATGTGAGTGTCTGTGTTGAATCTGTCCGGAGTAAGAACGTCCACGGGGACCCAGTGATGTTAGGTTCTCGTCCCTCTCTTTTTGGTGACAGTAGTAGTACAGAGATACCCAAGGAAATGCTAAGGGTTCAGGTATCCCATCTTCTTGTCCACAAACAAAGGGTGGCTTTCAAAAATTAGGTCTGATTGGTTTGCAGGCTTCAAAAGTGACATTGTGCATGATAGAACCACAATATTGTACTTGGCTTAGTGACTCATGTACATGACCCATTTACGTTCATTTTGGGGCAACTTTTTTTTGTAGGAATTGTAGGAACAGGATCACTATATTTGTAAGTAAGGGAGGTGGGATGGGTGGTCGGATGGGTGCGCCTTCGTAGAAGTACTTCACCAACCAAGAAAATGGCTATCCTTTGGTTTTGTTTTAGTTCTCAGCTTCGCTTCACATAGACTGGTTGAGAACAAATAATGACAATGGGAGAACCAAGCAAGGTTGTTTTTTGCAAATTCCTCAACTGGGTCCACTGGAGTGATTCCGAAAGCATTAATTAGTATTAAATGGGGACTGTCCTGCTGGGCATTTTTACAAAATTGCTGCTACAAGTGGCGACCTAGGATGTGCCTGGGTCTAGATTTCGTTAAATTAATTAGTTTTATTTCAAAAATGGCGAAAATATGTTTAAATCACAAAAACAGTTCATGTTTGTTTCATTTCCTGAAATAAAAATTCTACAAGTTGTGAAATTTCGCCACAAAAAAAAACATTGAAAAGGAGATTTGTTGTCATATTCATCTATTATTGGATTCACATGAGTTCTGTGCCAAATTTCACATTCCTTTCCTTGCATCATAGAGCTCACTTGGGTATAAGCTAGTTTTGAATGAAGAATTGTTAGGCTAGTTTCATAGTTTCGTTATTGTATTTGAGTAAAAAAAAAAAAAAAATCTCAATGGAGCATATGTGTGTACTTAATGCTCACAATCATCTCTAATTATCATTAGTTGATTTGCAATTTAAAATATTAGTGTCAATGCTTTTGAATTCAACAAATGTTGGGTGAAAACATGGTCAAGTGGCTAGTCCTTGTTCATTGTTACAAAATATTATAAATAGTTGTAAAAAGCTTTGATGTAGTAGTCAAATAATTATTTTATTCAATTATTCATATGAAAATATTCTTTCATTTTATTATTTTACTACTGAAAAATCACATCTTCAAGTAGATTTAAATACTTGCACAAGATTTGTGATTTTACAAAATGGGTTGCAAATAGATGAATTTTTTTAGTTTTCAAATTAATTAATAAAAATAGAAATTCTTATGTATTATTAAATTGTGCATATTATAATCATAGTATATCAAACTTCTAATGTAAAAATAGTTTTGAATACCATATTGAACAATCAATTTCAAATATATTTGTAACCTATTTTTGTTATATTAATTATTTTCAAATTTTATATTCAGTTTATCATAAATTCAATGAAGGATATAATGATTTCATAATTATACTTACAAAGGTTTTCTATTTATTTTCTTATGTTTATGTCAAATTTTATTTCATTTTTAGACTAAATTTTGGGCAAATTCTTTTCTTTCATTTATTTTATCATGTTTGCACCCTTTTATGAAATTTTTGACACAAAAATTGGGATTTTTTGGGATTTTTTATAATCTAATTCAACTAATTTTGAAAATCTTGTGAAATTTTTTGTCAATTTTTTCATAATGAAAAATATGAAATTAAATATTTAATTTTAAAACGTAATTGGCAAAGGTTAAATTTGAATTTTGATGGTGATAAAATAAATTTACAAATCAAGTTATAAGTATAGTGGTTGAATCTAATATTGCATGTTATAAATGTAACCGCAATTCAATTATGAAAAACCTAAAATATTTTTTAGTGGAATTGTAAATTGACCTAATGAGCCTTGCCCATTGTATCAAGGGAGTTTTGCACCTAGATGACCATTGGGGCCACATTCACTTTTTAAACATCCAACCCCAACACTAAACCCCACCTCATATTAGCAATTTTGACAATATGAAACTTTTCAATAAATGAATACATATTTCAAAACAAGAAATCTTCTATGAATCTATTTGATGTTTCCCTATAAATTTTTTCAATAATTTTATTGCATCATCATATGGGAAATTAGATAAGGTGAATAAATCATTACTAAACATTTTAACACACAAGGTAAGGTGAGTAATAAGTTGATTCCACAATTTATTCTTCATTAATGAGAAATTAAATGTTATACATCTTCAACGAACCTTAGCACATGATTATGATTCAAGATAAATGAAGAGTTTATTCTTATTCATGCTTTTGGGGTCAAAATACATTATAGGTGATTGTATAATCTTGTCATAATTTTGATTATTGGCCATGGAACAAAAACAAAATAATATTTTATATGAAATGATCATATCATATGAATTTCATGACATATTGGACTTTTGAAGTGTTATAAAACTGCATCACAAATATTATGTGATTATGGACTCCACATATTTATTAAAATGTCTAATTGAGTGATTTTTTTAACATGGAAAGTATTGTGACACCATTGAAATAAATGAGGAAATTTTTGAAAGATTTTGATGACCATAATTTGAGATATATGATGAAATATGATTTTTATTTTAAATGTCATTTATTTATTTTATTTAATAATTCAATTTCTCATTTTTCAAATGTAAAGTTTTGATACAATTACCTACCATTGATAAAGTCCTAAAAGAAAGAAAACATTTGTTTGGCCTTGCCATATGACTTATGTGATATAATTATATTGCTTACAATGTATTTACAATTTTATTTTTGACCATTTTAAACATTAAGATGGACTTTAATTAGGCTGAAAATCATTAAAACCTAGTCTAATTTTTCCTAGGGATGGGATTCAAATTATTTGAAAGTTTGGCCATTATTGCCCTTCACATTATGGGACATTGCAAGAAAAAATGAAAATTTACATCAAGCAAATTTGTGAATATAAAATAGTCAAGACTAACATTGGGTGAGTATTGAAAGCTAACATGGGCATCGAATGAATTGATACCTTTGACCACCTACAAATATCACATTTAATGATATTTGGAATAATATCCATAAATTTGAAAGCTAGCACTTGGAATATCATTTGTGTGAAAATTGACCTTAAAAGCTTACCCAAGTTCCATACCTTTCAAAATGTTGAAAATTAGGGTGGGGTAAAAGGGTGAAAGAAGGGTTTGGGTATTGATGTTTAGTTCTAGGTTATTAATGTGAAAGAGGAAGCCCAATATCAAGTGATGGAAATTTGAAAAAAATGGTGAACCAAAAAGATCTTTTGCAAGCCTATTGGTCAAATAAAACATATGTGTGTGTGATGGCATGGCAATTGAACTAGATTTGAATTTCTTTGAAGAAAATAAAAAAGGAAAAAATATATGATAATTCAAATTCAAATAAATTAGTAAAAATCATCATCTACAATATTAAGGTGTCTTCTTTTAGGCTAATTTGTTCCACTATGGTGAAGGAAAACGCTAATGTGAATTGTACAAAGGTGTTTTTGAAGGAAAAAAACCATATTTGGAAGGAAAAAATGTCACATAACACCATATTTACACAATAAGTTATTTCTAGTCATCAAAACTAGGCAAGATTTATAAAACATTACACTTTACTAACCAAATTTGGCTCATGTTTCTTGAAGATGATGCATAGTCCACACCTATTTGACAAATTTGGAAAAACAATCTTGTTGCAAATAAGGTCAATGTGAACCAACACCTACGCAAGTACCATTGTTTAATTAAAAATAAAATTTCATAACTAGCTTGTGAAAGCCACCTTTGATGACTAACTTTGAAAACTAGTATATATATATAATTGATACCCCACCCCTATCTTGGATTTATTTTAATTTTTTAAAAAAATGGTCAAATGTTTCAAAAACCTTGTGAAAACCAAATTTGGTGGGTATCTTTAAAACGAAAACTTTCCCAACATTGATTGAGACCATAGTCCTTTCCTCGACCTTGTGAACAACATAATAAGCAAATTTGACAACATACAAATGCATAAAAAAACAATTTCATTACAACTACAAATTTAACTAATACCATGGGAACATCAAGCCAATTGATTTCATGATTTCATGTTCATGGAACTATTTTTGTAGCTCTAAAATTAATGTTTTGCTTGTTTTAGTACATGCATTTTTCATTTGAACAAAAATGATTATTTCAGTTTCAGGATAAACCTTGATCCACACAACCCAAGGTTACATGTAAGGACTACATAAATTTATAACCTTAAAGACAAGGAAACTTTTATGCTTAATAACATCTAAACACCAGGGTAAAGGTTAAACATCATTGGAATCTTCAATCAAATTTTGAAGTCATTAAACAAATCATCGTCAAAGTTGGAAAATGGTTTAGCATATATATGGGAAAATAAAGCTTTTACAAGTTTTACCACATCCACAAGTCCACAATGGATGCTAAATTAGTTTGTTGTATCTTTTGGAATTAGTAGAAAATAAACAAGGTTTGGAACATTAATGTTTTATGGAAGGAAACAATAATATTAACTAACAAAAAAACTACACATGTTGAATTTCTCACAAGTTATAATTATAAATTTTATTTATAACTTGTAACAAACTAAATTCAAATTTTATGTGCATTCAAAAACTTGATAGAAAAGAATGAAGAATTACTCAAAACCATGTTCAAAATTCAAGTTCAACTAGTTAGGTTTCATTAGTTACTGGAGTAGGAAAATAATTAAGTTACTTTCACAAGGCTGAATTACTTTCTTTAATTATATTAATTTGATTATTTGTGGTTTGGTATTTTAATTAAATACCTTGGTGTTGATGGTTTGGTTCTTTTTTTTTCATTACACAAGTTTGTGTATTTCATGTGACAAGAACCTTGAGGAATTATTGATGTTATGTTTCGTGTTGTGAGCATCATGTTGTAATTTCCTTTCAATAAAGATTTATGTTTGCACTTGAATAGATTTCCTATTTGTTAACATGATATTAGAATTTAGGTTGTTTGATAAGAAAATTGAAAGAGATATAGAGTTAGAAAGTTTCTAAAACTAAAGCTTGAGAGTCTCTAGTAATATCATAAGAGTTTGTCAAGTGCAAAAGAGAAACGAGGAAAGGAAAAAATGCGAAGAGAAATAAAAGAAAATGAAAGAGGTGAAAGGAGATCAACATATCAAGGGTTATGGAAGTCATATCTTTAAATCTAGATCTACTGTGAAAAGATCTTGAAATGAAACTTGGAGAGATTATAGAAGATTATAAGACGCACCTATTCTCAAATTTTCAAAAGAAAAGGATATGTTTGTGAGAGTTATGAACTTTTGAAGGTTCTGTGCCAGATCTAGTTTTTTGGTCATATCTCTTTTGTTTGAGCATTTTTGGATTTTGCAGCTTTGGGATTTTATAGTTCATAAAGGAATATATATGTGAGAGAAATTTCATGTCATTTGGATTTTTATTGAAAGAGATCCAAGCATCTAAAGTTTTAGTCTCAATTTTGAAGTCAATTTCTTTTGAAAGTGATAACTCTTTATGGTCATCATTAATAGAGCTGAAATTTTGAGCAAATATAGAAGACATATATCTAATGTGTCTCCCCAAATCTCAAGGAGTTTGGAGTTGTAGAGAGCGAATTGTAAGTCATTTTGTGTTCAGGTCCCAGTTTGAGGTGACTTCAAGGAAGTAGTAAGATCTTTCATTTTATGAAGTTAAATGAGCTAAAATTTTGAAAGATGGTAGTAGGCATAGTTGTTCATGTTTCACAAAAATTTCAGATCGATCCAATTTCATATGTGAGCGGTGTAACTTTGTAAAATTGCTGTGATAGAAGTTTGTTTTGAGAAGACATTAAAACAAATTTTTGAAATAGAGTAAATACAACTTGGGAGAACTTAAAGGAAGGAGTTTGAAGATTGAGAAGTGCAAATACATTATCAAAACCTTCATACAAAAGTGTGGTATGTAATCATGTATTTAATACCATACAAAATATTATACAAGATACGTACATATACGTAAAATGTCGCAACCCCACTTTGAAGGAAGTGTGAGGTCGCCACTCACATTCCCGAAAATGGGACTTAGGAGTCCTCCGGGACTCCTGAAAATTCAGAGTGCAATTGTAGGGTTGACAACACCTCGCATTGAGGCATTTTTTATACCATTGAAAAGGTCTTGAAGTGTAGATGTCCAAAATGGCCTCGCATGAGCCATTTGGACATTTGCAGCACAAGTTATGGTCGAAAGAAGGGCCGGGAGTCAAATTGGCAATTTGACTCCCGACCACTAAAAGTCAAGAATCGACCTGATCTTGGTGCGTGCAGGTGAAGTGCAACACACCGTTAGAAAGATCTTGAAAAGAGCTATGACTTTGTTTTAGACCTCGTCCCGATCCAAATTCGGGGCGAGAAGTTATGAATATCCAAAGTCCTAGGAGTCCAAACCGGGACAATTTCGGGACTCCACCTTGGGAATCTCGGGAAAAATAACCATTTGGATGCAAGTGCGACGAAGAGCTGCAGAGAATACTATATGGGGGAAGGTGGTGGCTTCCCCCGGGACCGGGCTATGGTGAGTCAAATGAGTCCAAGGTTGCCCGTGGCTTGTTCCAACACTAAAAGTGTGCAGAATGAGTTCTAACCAACTTGTTGGTTGGATTTAGATGCGGGATCGAATAAATAAGTAGCTTGTCCCTCTTCCTAGTCTAATCCCGGAGCTTTCAGCACGCGCTTCTCACCCCCTTTAGTGCTGGAAGCTGGGAGCGTGCCTAGAATCCCCACATTTTTGTAACTTGAGTGACTTAGCTCCAACTTGGGGCTAACTACGGACTTGGGAGCGCGTCATAAAACCCATGTATAGTATAAATTTTCTTATAATATTCAAGACAAACATACATATGCAAGGTCCATCTTGTTCAACCCTAACCTTAACCCTAATCCTAAAAACCTAAGGAAGGAAAGCCCTAATCCTAATCCTAATCCTAGAAACCCAAGGAAAAAATTAAAATCATTTGTGAAACCCTAAGAAAACATTGAATGGTGCCTTGAGAGATGGTGGACGTTTTTTTCAAATTGTAATTGAAAAACTAGACAAAAATAATTTCTAAATGTGAAAATTTAATATTATGAATTTCTTGATGGGGAAAGGCTACTAGGAATTCATAACTTGTGATGAAAAAAAACCTCCTCTCTTAGAAAACCCCACACAACAACAAATTCAAGCTAATAAAACTTCGCATGAAAAAGTAAGGAAAGTCTTGTATTAACTTTTTGTGAGTGTGTCCAATTCCATGATTATGCATATTCAAGATGCAAAATCACCTAAGCAAGCTTGGGATACATTGGTGAAGATATATAACACCAATACACAAGCCTGCAAAATGCAGTTCAAGTAAGAGTTGCATAATATAAAGAAAAATAAGATGAAAATCAGTGACTATTCTACAAAGGTGGAAAACCTTGCATATGCTCTTGCATCTATAGGAGCCCCTATAGATGATGAAGATTTAGTGGTCGTCACCTTGAATGGACTTAGAAAATACTATAGCCAGTTTCGTATTTCAATTGTAGTTCGAGAAACATTTTTTGATTTCCAAGACTTAATAACACTACTTATAAGTGAAAAGATGAAAATTATTCATATTTCATCCAATGGAGGATCATAAGAAAGTGTTTTATATTCAAATATTAATAGAGGTAAAGGTAGAGGTGGTAAAACTTCATTTCGAGGTCGACCCAAAAGCTCGCATGGTGAACATCATCAACATGAAGGTCAAGCTCATGGAGGTGGATGAAGAAACTTTGGAAGAAGAGGAAATCGAGGAAGTCGTGGAGGTCGTGCTGGAAGTCATCAAGGTCAACAACCAAATAACGATTCAAATTGCTACTACTGCGGGAAACCTGGGCACATGGCAAAGAACTATTATCAAAAGGAACATGATGCACAAAATGGAAAGCTACAATAAGGGAATTATGCATCAATTAGCAATCAAGGTGATGAGCAACTGTTTGTGATGCAGCACATGGCAAATTCAATGATAAAAGGTGTATCAAACAATAATGTTTAATATGTGGATTCTGGAACTTCAAACCACCTGACTAGCCATGGAAAATGGTTTAGAGACGCAAAGGATTTGAAGACACCAGGGTTTGTGGAAACTGGTGATGACACTACACATCCCATCACACAAATTGGCAAGGTGCCATTGTCCATGCAAAATGGGCAAACAAAATACCTGAAAGATGTATTTCATGTTCCAACCATAACAAAAAATTTGGTCTTCATAGGCTAGATGGTGGAACAAGGTTTACAGGTGACATTCAACCCAAATGGATGTTTTGTGGAAAACATGAAGAACCAAGGCAAATTGATTGCAAAAAGGGAAAGGAATGGACGAATGTTCACCTTGGATGTGAACATGCCTAAGGTGAATTCCATGTTATTCACACATGGAAAAGGAGCTGGAGACATTGGAATTTGGCACAAGCAAGTTGGCCATGTTAATCTCCAACATCTTAAGTTAATGGAAAAACAAAATCTTGTTGGAGGTCTTCCCAAATTTGGAACAGAAGAGGTGATGTCAAAAGTTTGTGAAGCATGCCAATTGGGGAAGTAAGCTAAGCATCCATTCCTAGCTCAAACAATTCATGTAAACTAAACCTTTGGAAATGATCCACTCATATGTGTGGACCACGAAAACAGAATCCATTAAAGGATGCAAGTACTACGTGAATTTCATTGATGACCACACAAGGAAGGTGTGGGTTTACTTCATGAAACACAAAGGTGAAATGTTTCAACATTTTTTGAATTTCAA
>Ga0209611_10002360_pt1 | contig 33130 bp, 25 predicted proteins | sample S1TSphgellanicum_3_FD_187693 | JGI IMG/M metagenome (GOLD analysis project Ga0209611, IMG submission 187693) | Host-associated microbial communities from peat moss isolated from Minnesota, USA - S1T2_Fc - Sphagnum magellanicum MG (SPAdes) (version 2) | ecosystem: Host-associated > Plants > Peat... | reverse complement strand
AAGATCTTGATCCTAGAGAAAGATGTGAAAGATGTGAGTTCTTACATGTTTTTTCAAACTCTAGGAGATCCACAATTGGTTCAACAAATTTTATGTGAAGCCAAAACATGTATTGGTTGCCATGTTCGTGAAATTATAATCTCATTAGAAATTGCAAGCTTGGCACATGAAATGTATAGATATTTGAAACCATGAAAGTTGCAATATCAAGAATGAACATGGGGTATGATGAAAAAAAATGAAAAATCAACATGCACTATGTAAAATGAATGTACTTTATGAAAGAAATTTTCACCCTCTTCCTTGCAATCACGTAACCATCAAGTTCTAGCACTACAAACCAAAACGCTTTGAGACAATTTGACTATAGCTTCTAGACTAAAGTTTTTTGTCAATAACATATATTCATTAACCATAAATGATCTTATTCAATGGATTTTGAAGCAATGAACAAAAAATTGAAAATTGAAAACATGGTTTGACAAGTTGTTAGGGTTGGAATGCACACCTTGTTGCATTTGTCAAACTAGTTCCAATGCCTTTTGCTCTTTCACATGCACACATCTCATGAAATAGTTCTAAACCCTTTTGCAAAAGCTCAAAAAACTTGCATCATAAGCTCAATTAATGAAAAAAAAATCCAAATAACCACAATAAGCTCAAGAGGAAACACAATTCCTCTTCTTGCAATGGTGTTTCACCATTTGCAAAACTAATGGCCTCTCCAATGACCTTCTCCCTTAAAAATTTCCTATTGCAAGAATTTTCACAAGAAATAGCTTTAAATTTTTCTCTCCTACTCACCCCTTTCATGCTTTGCTCAAAAATGGAATTAATAATAATGTAATTAAAGTCTTCATGCTCCTAATAATGATTTGCTCTTGCTTTCACCAACATTGGGTAACTAAGATTTTTTTAAAGTTTTTTCTTTTGCTTTAGATATTAACATACAAAGACGGACATAACATTTCAAAGAAACAAATGTTCAAATATCTAATAGGATCCATCCAAAAAAACTAGTGCACGAGTAATGTGTTAAAACCTTGTTTAGTTTATTAATATAGCCTAAAGTTAATTTCCACATTGACAAAACAAATAATTTTTTTCAAAAAAAAATTTGTTTTAAAATTTTTATATCATTATCTTTCCATAGTTTATTATGAATAGTGAAATTATTAAAGTGTGGCCAAGAATAATTGTTATGATTTTCAACATTTGCAAAAGTTCATTTCACTATTTTTAGGATTAATTAATGATGAAAATAACCTTAGGGTAAGGTATAGATGCAATATGTATGGTGCACTTTCTAGAAGGGGTATTAGTTTAGGCCAAAAAAATGTTGGCAATCATGTCTAGGAATAAAATATGCATGTAGCTAATGACATGACATAACATAGACCTAAGAGGGTTCATCCTTTTTCCTTTGGGGTGGGGGTGAAGGGGGTGATAATGATTTTGTTAAATTCATTTGTCCCCAATGATGTTTCTTGAGTTCCCCATGATGTTTTTGTTGTTCCCAATGTGTTCCCCAAGGTTCCCGATAACCCTTCATTTTATCCCATATCTTTTGTCCATTATTCTCCTATTCTCACTTATATAGATGAACCAAAGAGGATCATGCACTCCATCTTGAAATAAATATTAAAATTTTGGGAGCCTCCCAAGTTTCAATTTCTTTTTGGGCAATAGGCCAATCAAAATTTGATATTATAATTGGACTTATTCCCAATATTTCATACGTATTACCAATTACGGATTGTTTTTAGATAGGGTCCAAAGTTATTATGGACTTAAAATATTAAGACCTTAACCCTAGTCCCTAGCATGAAACTTTGGAATTACACAAGTTAGTTATTTTTCGTCAGGTGGTGGTGCAAATTTGGGATTATTAGAGATTGATAATCCTTTATATATAATTACACACCTTAAACCACAAAGAATCTTCATAAAAAGTATTCATGCTAATGGGGAAAATAACAATTTTGAATTGGCACTTCATTACTTGGACTTAGTGTGCCCACTTTTGTTGAAGACAATCCATTTGGCAACATTAGAAGTATCATTGAAGATGATATTGAATATAAGACATTGTTTGAAAAAATGCACCAACAAATGTAACATGAATTTTGTAGAAATGAATCGATATCCATAGTAAATAATCCAAAATTTCATTTTTATTCTTTATTTATTCTTGGATGGTTGGATGAGCTTATATGGTAATGTTTTTTTTATATTATCCTCACTTTTCTTGGTTCTTGTAAGTAAAACGTGTGTTATTTGATGAGATATTGAAAGATGTGGAGTTGTCACATTCACAACCTTTGAATAAGCAAAATTTCAATGAGATGCCTTCGATTTAAAGTCTTGGAATAAATTTGCAAGTGCTTCATTCCCTTTCATTAGAGGTGAATCCTTTTCATGTTATTTTTTAATGGAATTTTCTTGGCAACACATTTCAAGATGGTTCAAAATACTAGGCCTTTGACTTGACATCAAAGAGTTCCTATTCCACTCACACTCTTGTTCTCAAGCTTAGATTGAAGGAATTCTTCCAAAGGTGTATAGTCTAGTTCATTATGTATATATGGTATGTAGTGTAATGTCACAACATCAATGATTATTTGGATCAAATCTAGTGTGAAACACAAATTACCATTGATCCCTTTAGAGTACTTGGCCAAGAATGTTGCATGCAAAATGTTTTTTTTTTTTCATGTGTGTATTTTGCATGTCGAGGATTACCCTATGGGAAAGAAGACTAAATGTTGTTCATTGATAATGAACCAAACAAGGCCCTTTGAAATTCCAAATGTAGTGGTCTTTTCATTGAAACTTTTAAAGGACATAAGTTGTCAAGGAATAAGGTCCAATTGTTAGACCTTGCATCTTGTTTGTGGTCAACATTGAGTGACTTGCTAGCGGTGAGGTTAATTGGTTTCCATTATGAAATCATTATAAAATATTTTTAGCCTTGTTTGATTTCTTTTACCAAATTATTCTTAGTTCATGGAATTTATGAAAATGGGGATGTTGGAATTATTCAACTTCTTTTAGGTATGAACTATCTACCTTATTACTTGAAAACAATTCATTCCATGGGTTTTCATGGTTCACTCTTGAATTATATTTCAATTATTGAGTTTTGCCTACAATTGGTTTGGATTATTGTTTATAGACCATGCAATGATGTTCTCCAATCAAATTTCTATTTCAAGATGGTGGCAATGCATTCGCATATTTAAATGCTATAGAATCACAAATATTTTAATTGTATTAATACTAATATGCTAGCAATTGATGAATTAGTTGAGCTTTACAAACTTGCAATCTAGGTTTCCTAATTTTTAGTTGAAATGACACAATTTAATGCATTATGTATATAATGAAATTTATTTTAAATCACGAATCTTTGATGACTACTTTATTACTTTGATTTTTTAAAAAAATTTTGCAAATCCTTTTTGACCTTTATCTTTTGTTTTTACCTTTTTGAATCTTTATATTTCAATATTCATACTTGGTGACCATCATGTATTAATCTTTTTTTTTTCCCATGGTTTTTTTCATGTTCATGTGATCTAAAAAATATTCAAATTTGCCTTCCTCTTCTCTTATGTGATTTTTGTGGTCACTACCAATAACATTTTGCATTTAAATTGTTGACCACCATCTTCAATTTACAATTTCAAAACTTGTTTGAACTATCCAAATTGCTTTAAATTATTTTCAGAATTTCTTAAAATCTGAAATTAATTAAGCACATGTTAGATGAAAAAGAATGCAAAGGTTTCGAATATGTTTGCATAAAAAAATTTTAGTCAATTTTGCAAAAGTGCATTACTTAGCCAAAAAAATCTAGTAAGGGGGAACATGAATGGAACATAGATTGCATGAATGTTAGTCTTCATAAAAGGAAGTTGAATAATATTGTGAAAACAAGGTAATATTAAACACCTTTCTTGCATTCTATTAATCTATTGAATGAACATTAACTCGAATTAATTTGTTTTGCAATTTTACTAACAAGATTATCATGTTCTAGGAGGCTTTACAATTTAAAAAAATTATTGTTATCTATTATAACATGCAAACTACAATGAGGATTTTTTAACATGTTCTAATTCCTTTAACTTAACATATTTAACAAGTTATTGTTAATTTTGTCTCCCATGTTATTAATGCTTGTGTTTTGAATTAGTCATGTTGTCATTGGTTATTTAGTGATGCATTGCATGTTGCCATAACCGTGAACTTGAAAATAAAAAATAATGAGAAATAAAAGCTTTTGTAGAAAGCATAATGGGAAAAACTCCTTGTCACATATTACATCCATGGCATCATTGCTAATGTCATTGTTAATATCATCATCAACATAATCATGGATGAAGTTCATCCATAAACATCCACCTTTCATCCATTGCACATTGCAAATGAAATAAAAAAAATTGCCCAAGAAGATTTTTTAATATTCTTTAAAATATTTCAAGTCATTTTGAAATATCTTGAATTAGTTTGAGATATTTTGAAACATCTTTAATTAATGTAAATATTTTGAAATATTTTTCATTAAACTAGGTTCCTAATAGTGTATAAATGGAGATAGTTCTCCTCATGTTATTTTTAGTTTATTCAATACTAGTTTTGAATATGTTCTTGCACCATGATTGTGTTTTGTTTTTTTCATGTTTTCATAATAATGTTATCTTTTGAATCTATGTTTTGCACATTTTGTGTTATTGTCCTTGGTTTTCATATTTCATGTTTAGATTTAGAACTAGGCTTGTTTTTTCGTCATGCTTTGTTCATGCCCTTGAAAATCCTTGTGTCTTGTTGTTTTTGTGTTTGTGACAATCTTGTTATTGCTATTGAATTAAACATACTTACATCTAATATTTTTAAAAATGTGTTGTTTCAAAATCTTTCCTTCCATTCCTTAAAAAAAAATGAAAGCACATAACATGTTGTCTTTGGTGTTAGACCCTAAGTTTAAGAGCTTTCATTCAATTTTTTTATTCATTGGACATGAACAAAATACTATTAGTGTTTAGGAATATGATAAAATGTCTTTATTCCCTATGTTCTTGAAATGCCATTAGTTGCTGCATCTTGTGACAAAGTCATAATCTTTATCAAACTAAGTGAGTAATGAGGATTGTAGTTTGGATAGTTTTGAAATGACTATTGGAACAAGTGAATTGACCAAGAATTTTTGACATTATTAAGGCAATGTGAAAGATAGTAAGTGTCCTTTGGAATGGTCGAAGAAACATGAAACAATGTTTTTTTATAATTGCCTTTTTAACTTGGAAGAATCTTGACATTGTAGGGTCACAAATTGAAATAAAAATTATTTTTTCTTTGATTGGACTACTTACAAACTTGAAGAGAAGACATGCAGATTGTAGTTGAAGAATATATTTTTGTGAGAAAAAATTGGCCCAATGATCTTGTGGTAAATAGTAGTTCACTTTATAATTTGGTAGACTTAATAGAAAGATTTAGATTTAGAAAAAAAGCTAATTCTTTTTTAAAGGGAATTCGAATAAAATGAAGTTGTGAGGTTGTAATGGGGAACACGATGAATTTTTCATTCTGATAAAATATTGGTTAATTTAAACTTTTTTTTTTGGAAAGTGATGTCACTTTAAAAAAAAACTATAATTATGATAATTGGTTTGAGAAAACCACTTAAGAAAATTGATGGTCCTCAAATTTGTGAGGGTCACCCATTAGAGAATTGGTTGAAAACAAAAAAATAAATTAGAACCTCCGTTGGTTCTCTAAAATGTGATATGTAACTTGGATGATTTTTTAAAGTTACATGAAGAAGGAGAATCAACGGTTGTCACAAAAATCCAAAGAATTGTGCAACACTGGTTATAACCGATGTTGGCTGGTTATTGAATTTTTCATAACTGTCAGGTAGTTTAGTAAAAGAATTATAGGTGCCAGTTAGGTTATCAATATCTTTGGATACTAACCACTAGTTATGCATAAAGATAAGTTATCAAATAACTAATTGATTATCATTGATTATCTTGTTGGTTATTAGTTGGTTATAGGGTTTTCTAATTTTAATTTTTGATTTGACTTGGTTTTACATCATACACATGTTTAGCATTTTAAGATTAATCCCGACCTGGATGATACGCGAGTCATCCAGGTACATTCTTCAAATTAGAAACTTCAATACTAGTAGGCGGTTAGATTATTAACCGGTTATCAAAAAATCAATAATCAACTGGTAGGTTATAACAAGTACCCAAGTCGATAACTGGGTCAAAACTCAATAACCAGCCAACACTGGTTATAACAAATTAATAAGTATAGCATCTCATGTCTCTGAGTTGTGCTTGGAACCCGTAACCAGGTCACAAGTGGTCACGGGTCCCAAGTCCCAACCACTTGGGTGTAAGTGGTTTGGTGCTTCTGTTGGGCCCTGCCGCCACAGGGACAGGGACTATCGCATTGGATCCAACTTTTGGAAGTTTTACCTTATTAGAACCAGTTTCACATTAAATGAACCGGTTTCTTTGATGAAAGTGTTTAGACCGTTTAGATTGAAACGGACTTTTTTGGGTGTTTAGAGTATGGACACCATAGGTAGATGTACAACATATTATCTATTGGCAGGGCCGGCATGTTTGCGATGCCTTATTATCTCATGCTATAAAGCTGAAACCAAGATGTTGGTGAAAAGACTAGCTTTTTGCCTGGCATGTATAATACAGGGAGGAGTGGCAAAGAAGAGCAGAGAAATGCATATAATAATATTATTATTCTTATTATGTTTGACCATTCCAATGGAGAAAGAGGGCTGAAACAACTACTTCTTAGTACCTTTATTTTAAAAATTAATGATATTTTCATGACTGTAAAGTTGTCACCACCAAGAGTTGGGGGGTGGGCAATCTGGAGATTTTATGAACAGAATTCATTCATAAAAAAGGCTAAGCTGATGTTGTTCTCCTACATTATTCAATTAATATTGAAAGGGAGGATATTCATATTATGAAAATTACAAAGTAAAAATGCTTGGTGAGATTTTGAGTTCTTTTTTTCTTAAAACGTGGGGGAGGGGAGGGAGGGGTCAGTGGGGAAAAGAAATTAATGATCGAAAAGACAAGCGCACGGTCGGTTTAGCTAACATAAACTGAAATTACTTATACAACTTACACGAAGAGTACATGTGATTGGGTGGGTGCCTGTGGCTCTATTATTGTGGTCAATTTGATGATGCCAGACTCTTTGTCAGCAATATTTTGTGTTTGTCAGGCACCAAGCTGATAACTTGCATAAATCTGGTGGGCTGTTACGTACTACGCTCAAACAACTACTTACAACGTGTTGTGTCTGGCACATGAAATTGAATTCTTCATCTGGAGAGTTTTTTTTTAATTAAAAATTATATATATATATATATAAAATATTGAATTGTATTATTATTTGAGGTGGGTTTCCAATTTTTTAAAACAAAGAATTTACATAATGGAGTGTAAGGTGTGAAAGTCTTGATCATGGAAAGGAGAACTTTTATTTTTAAAAATCAAGTGGAAAAGAACACCCCCACCTCACACACACACAGACACACGGGTTGGGTTTGGGCCTTACTTTGGTTAAAACATAAGCCCTAATAAAGCGCTGGCATCTTTCCATGCTTTGCAAACAAGGATTACTGCTGGGTTTTAACAAGATGATTACGTTCAATGATTAGGTTCAGAATCTATGACAGTAGCTTATGGCATTTGATGCAACATTCAGGTACATGAAGCACCCGCACAAAATTTCTAGCATATCTTGAAGGGCATGTTATCAAGCAGGGCTTTTTCTCTGCAAAAGGGCCAGGCGAAAATGCCTCACCATTCTTTGTCCATTTTCCCCGTGATACCTGATGAAACCAAATTTCAGCCAGTGCTTTTAGTCACGTAACGCCCTCAGAGTAGGGTGTTCCTGAAATAATTGCCCCTTGGCTTCGCCTCAGGCAGGCAGTTATTCCAGGAATGCCCTCCTCCAAGGCCGTTACCGTATTCCTAATTCAATTTTGTAGTAACAAATGGCTATACTAGTACACAATCAAATGAATTGCAAATTTGTTGGGTTGGGTTTCATCACACAAACATGATGAGAACATTTTCATTTCAGAAAATCTCATCAAATTTAGATCACCAGTGAATCATCTTTTTCTAAAAATAAAAAAAATTCAATGTTCTTTCTCCAACCCAAATTGGTAAAGTTGTGTGTGTGTATGTGTGGCTTTACCTACTATGGATATTTCATAGCACTGATAGGTATGTCATATGATTAACTTACTCCCCCATAACAGAGATGGCAGTGAATAGTATGTAGTAGTATTGCAGTCCCCTGACATCAAAAAAATTATGCATGCAATTTGTTGATCTGGGTGCCACCCGATGATTCAGAATGATTTACAAGTAAAGAACAATAAAAGAGTGCATGTTGCCACGCATTATGCCTGTCTTAAGAAGCGTGCCCCAATTGCTCCAAAACACACAATATTATTTAGTCTGTAAGTCAGAAAGCTGCACAACCCGACTCCAGCAACCACATGAAACCAAATCCTCTAAATACAATGATAATAATAATAACAACAATAATAATAATAAGTACTAGGTCATATTTTGAAGGAGGAGAAAGAAGTGTTGTTTCCTATGTGTTCTTGTCACAACGAGTTCGGTTGGGATTTTGAAGGGATCAAAACAAGGTTGAGTTAGGGTTTTTCCTTGTGGAAGGAAAAAAGGAATAGAGAACTAGAAAATTCAAATGAAATTTCATGTTGCATCCTGTTGATTTGGGGGTTATAAGAAGAGAAATGAGGTTGGTTTAGAGTGTAAGCAGGAAAATATGATTAAAGTGGAGAGAAATCACAACAGAAATAATGATGGTTCAAAGTTGATGAAGGAAAAGCTATAAAGAATAATAGACAAAAAATCCCAAAAATTGTTGTCAAAAACCTGGTGTTGTGTGATTGATTATTTGAATTTTTAAAGAATCATGGATTCTGATTTTTAGAATATTCTCAACTAAGAATCAAAGAACCATTGTTTTGGTTATTTCAAAAACCTTAAAGAACCTGTGACTTTTATGAAAGAAGCAGTAAAGAAAAGCATTGGATTTTAGGTTTTTTGTTATTTGATTTTTTTTTCCAACAAGTTTGAGAACCTTACTATATACATGAGTAGATTATTTGATTTTTTGAGAATCACTTGGTTATTTGAAATTTTTTTTCAACAAATTTGAGAACCTTATTATGTACATGAGTCGATTATTTGATTTTTGAGAATCACTTGGTTACTTGATTTGGTTTTTTCAACAAATTTGGGAACCTCATTATATACATGAGTCGATTATTTGATTTTCTGAGATTCACAATCATGAATAGGTACTAAGAATCGCCCTGATACTTATGGGTCTGTTTACTGTTTTTCATAACCACTCAACGCTGGAAAAAAGAAAAAGAAAAAGCAGCCCCCAGATCTGCAATGCGATTCATTGTGTTTGGATCGGTAGAGGCAACAAATATACACAAAGCAAAAGAGCATGTGTATTGGCTTCCCAAATCCTCACAATATATTTCGGTGGATACCTCTGTCGTTTTGATAAATTTCAATAGTTGTGAGTGCACCCCCGAGTTCAAGTGCATGAGCTCAGGCCAAAAGAAAAAAAAGAAGGGGTGACAAACACACACACAGTTAGGAAATTATTTTCTAAACATCAACCAATGAGGAGAGCCAGTAGGAGACGACCAGGCTAGGTTTTATTCATTTATTTTATTTAATTTTTTTCCTTTTTGAGGTTGAGTCAGGTGGGTTGCCTTACTCTTATTCTTTATGTGTGTTATGATGTTTATGTACGTAGGCTAAGAAGCCCGTTCAGAGCATATTTCAGAGGTCGGTGATAATTGGGTAATCAGTGCTGGTTTAGTCAGTTATGTACATATGTAAATGCAGTGCTACTGTGGCTTTCTTTCTGCGTGTTGGACGCCCGAACCTCCAGACCTGTGTTGCTGTTTTTCAGAAGCTGGCCAGCCCCTGTCATATTACACAATGTGACAAGAACCTTCTTTCCGATCCGTTTGATTCTCTGCCTCCCGTCTGAGGGAAGGGCGTCTGAGGGAAGGGAAGGGAAGATCTTCTTCACTCAAAACAATTCCCCGAAGCAAAATAAAAGAAAAAGATCACAACACAATTACTTGCAATAATAAACAATTTATAGGGTCTTGGGGAATTGCTGTTTTTTTTTGGAATTTTTTAAAACAGAAAAAAATGTGAAAAATAGTTGTAATTTTTGGGTTTTTAATTGCCCAGATTTGGGGAAAACATACTAATGGAAATGACCTGCTTTCTCTATGAAGTTCCAGTATGGAACCAAAAATATAGAAAGTTGCTTTTATTATTTTTGTTACTTTCATATCTTGTTTATAGCCAAATCTGACTAAATTTTCTTATCAATGATGCATCTTTGGCTAAATCTTTATTATGGGTCATCACCAATTCAGCTACATCAAAAAATTGAAAAAAAACACAAAAAAGAAGCAATAATTTATGGGTGAAGAGGACTTTGTCAAGGGAGAAGGGGTCTTCTTCTTCATTGGAAAAACCTGTACAAAATTTCATAGTGATATTTGGAAGCCATGTTCTACTATAATTTCCTGTCTCCTAAGCAAAAGGGTTCTTTTGAACTGTAATTTCTTTTTGCCTAAGCATGTGGGTTATTTATTTTATTTTGTCCTTCAAATAGGTTCTTCCATTTTCTGCACATCTTGACCCTCAAAGGAAAAAGAAAATTTCTGCATCATCCTTACATGCTGGGGTGATACCCTTGGACAAGGGCATTACCAAACTTGAGGCCAGGTTCTCCCTTTGGTAATGCCCTTGTCCTCGAACCTTACCAACCAAAACACCGCCACAAGGGGGAGAAAACCACATTATGTAAAGATTTACTTTTTTAAATTTTGGTTTCAGGGGCTGTGTGGTACCAAGGGGGAAGGGGAGTTATTGTGCATTGAAATGAAGGGACCAAAATAGGGAGAAATGGGTGAAGGCGTCTTCATCTTCACTGCGGAAAATCACCTAATTGTATTCCAAGGCCATGTTTAAAAGTGTAATTTCTCATTGCCTTGTCCTCGAGCATTAGGTACCCACCAAAACACCTCAGAAAGCGAAAAGCAAAGAAGAAAAAAACCGAAACCCCCCCCCCCCGGGGAGTGGGGGGTTCAGGTTTTACTGACTTGGTCAGTTTTTGACTTCTTGTTCATCTATGGGTAACTAGAACTTACCTTTCCTTACCTTTTTACTAGTTGCTAGGTTTCTTACGTTTTACTTTTTACTTCGTCGTCTCCCTGCCTCCCTGACCCCTCCCAGGTCTCTCCGTCCTTCCCTCCCTCCCTCGCTCCCTCTTGTGAAAGGAAAGCGGGGGACGTGCGCTCGTCGCGACAGTGATGGCGGGCTCCGAGTTTCCCTCTTCGCCTACCAAATATCTTTTCTCCTGCACATTTCGCTCCTGTCGCTATGTCTCCCTCCCGCTTTTTTGCTCCAAATTAGAACTTCTTGAAGTCGCTCATGGCCAACATTTTCGGAAAGAGGAAAATTGAACCTTTCTTTCTTCCTGTATTTTTTTTGCCGCTTACAGAAAGCTCTACTGTGTGCCTCGTTGATCAGGGAGGCAGGCAGGCAGCTGGCGGATTTGACGCGATCTCTTCAATTCGTGTGATTTGATGTGATGATCTCAATTCCTCGTTTTCCTTCGCTCTTTCTTTCTTTCATTTTTCCGCTTTCTCTTTTTTTCGATTGCATTTCTTGAAGCAATCGTTCGCAAATTTCAGGATTCTTTTTCTGGTTGTGAGTTGTTGTTTCACTCATTCAGTCAGTCAGTCCGTCTGCTGTGCTCTCTCATTACATTGCCGTCCGTCCGCTTTTTGTGTGATTGCACAACAACAACAGAAGCTGCTGCTTCTGGTGTCTTTTTGTTGGACAACAGCTTTACGATTTGCCTTTTTCTTTCATTCTGTGTTCCAAGTCTCTTCTCAATTCTCTTTCCGTTCGACCTTCGGAACTCCGACTCGCTGTTGTTAAGGATACAACGCTACCGTTTCTCAATTTCAGTTGTTGTTGTTTACGTCTAATGGTTTTTCCCTTTGGCCACTTGATTCGCACCTGCTCGCTCGAAAACTTCTGCTTCCTCAAAAGGATTATTCTTCTTCGGCTCATCAGGATCTATTCCGTCGTCATCATCACGCTCTTTCTCCAGGTTCGCGTTCATATCGAAGCCTCCAGGATTCGCATAGGTCTGGTGGCGCAAGCTCCTTGTGCATTTCGTTCGACTGCTCCTTGCGCTTCAGTCCAGTCGACGAGCATTCAGTCTTGTAGCTGCATTGCATGTTTGTTGATGATGCCGATGTCTCCGTCGTCGTGTTGTAGCCGGTGAGAACTGTGAGCGGCCTATATGTACTACTACAACCAGGGCTTTGGAATCGCGTCAAGATCGAACACGACGGGCTCTTGCAGGTGCTGTGCGTCCTGTCTCTTTCTCCATCCATCTTTTTCCGCTTGTCTCGTCGCCTTGACAGTTCGGTGGGAACAAAGGGAAAACTGGATCGCTTAGGTACACGAAGGGCTCGTCCTTTACTTTCCTTTGCTAATAATACGATTCCTACCAGTTGCCTGCACACTCTCGTGTGCGAGAGTTTCGTTCGTGAAAGTCCACCGAGGCTTCTCCTTGTGACGTGCTTGTGGTTGCTGTGCAGGGCCAGTGTTCTAGATGAGACCAATGCAGGACATCCAGTCCGTCGTGCCACTGGCCCCTTTGTCCCCAAATCTCATCACTGAATCTGCTGAAGTACTCTATCCACCCTGCACCTTTCTTTGATCCATTTCTGAATCAGATGCCATGTTGCAGAATGACTGCTAACATGCCCCCTGGTAGATCTTGAGAAGCATGTTTTTCAATCATGTTTCTGGTGCCTCTACTTCCTCATGGCAAATGTGCAAACCTTGCAAATCCCCTTTTTTTGTTGCTTTGCAGGGCCAGATACCCAATTGTTTGTTTGTTTGGTTTCTAATAATTATTGAGTGTTGTGTCCTTAGGACTAGCACCAGAATGCAGGGGACTGGAGTAACTCGGTCTACAAATTTGCTGACTTAGAACTGTATAGTAGGGAATGAACTTGCATTGCTTGATCAAAAGTGTCTGTGGAACGTTAGCTTCTTGCTGGGAGGACCTCTTGGGATGAATCGTGTATCCTAATAGGGAGACAGACAGAGGGGTTCTAATGAGCTTCAAAACAGATTCATCTTGTGCAGGTCCAGCAAATAGCTCTGGAGACAGCGAAAGACAATGCCAAACAGAATCTTCATGAGTATCGGATTGCCCTGGAGCAGGATGTGAGTTTTTTGTAACACACTTGACTGGGAAGGGAGAAATTACAGGATCAAAACATGCCAACCACAGCACTCTTGGTCCAGCTGTTTTCTCTGAAGACTCTTCAACTAGGTGTTTTGGTGCTTGTAGTACAATCAGTCTGTGAATCTCTTTTACGTGAATGAATTCAGCAAAATAAGAACCCTCACTAGAACTTGAGTTGAATATTTAGTTATTTGTCAATGGGCAGGTGGCAAATCTGACCCAGGAACTCACACATGAACTTCACATGCATGAAGCACTTGAGGGTGGCCTTCAGAGAACCTTGGGTGCTCTGCCAAGGATCCATGGGCACATTCCTGCAAAGGTTCCTCTCCTTTCCCCTACACTCACATTATGTTGAGACTGTCAATATGGTATTGTTTTGTGTCCAAATAAGTTGAAATCCTGTGGTTAAATGTCAGGCCCAACTTAATTTCTGTCAAATAGTACTACTGGTGTCAACCATGAAATCTTGCTGAAACCCCTCCTTTTGCCCTGCTTTGCAGACTAGAGAACTGCTCTTTGAAGTGGCTGTACTGGAGGAGGAGATTGACTTCCTAGAGAAGTGTGTTGTGTTCCTTCACCAAGAGCTTAATGAGGAATCTGGAATTTCATCACCAGAATCCAAGGAGCTGCATGAGCAGAGTTGCTCTCTTCCTGAAGCTGCAATTAATGACAAGAGAGAAAGATCTGAGTCTGAACAACTTGATGATGTCATCTCTGTTAGACCTTCTCAATACAGGACTGCAGTTCATGAAGGGAATATACCTTTACCTCTGCCTTTACCTCCTAACCCATCTTTGTCCTCTCCCACAGATGTTGATGGGCAGAGCAGAACTCCTACCAAACCTTTGATGAGAAAACAAGTCATTCACAAAGGGTCTTCTTCATCAGAGTCTTTTCCCACAAACCTTGATCAGGCCACAATCGATACAAAGCCACTCGGAAAGAAGGTGAATCACATGGGATCTGCTCCACCTACAAAACCCAACAATAGAAGCAATATTTCTATGCCAAGGAAGGGAGAAGACCACACAACTTTGTATCCAAGACGCTCTTCAACTAAGAAGGAAAGTCCTGTCCGTGTTGTACCTCTTCCTTCTGAAGAACAGGGCAATGCTGCTGTAAGGCGTAGCAAGGGGATTTACAAGGGCACTCTACCCAGTAGATCTCCACCCACAAAGCTGGAGAACCAGGGCAAGCGTTCTACCAGCAAGTTTGAAAATCATCCTTGTTCTGAACCCAGCATGTCTTCACCTACAAAGTTTGAAGATAAGCGCATTGCTTTTATGAGGAGTTCACCCAGTAAGAATGAAGTATACTCAATTGGTCCAGTTTCATCCCCAAACTTCGTAGACAAGAGAGTCTCTTTTGTCAGATGTACCTCAAGTAAAAAGGAGCTGCTGGAGGGGTCCTCTCTCATTAAGCTTGAAGACCCTGCCAGTATCAACAAAAGACCTTGTACTGAGAAGTTGGAAACTGATGGCGGCATTGATCCTTGCAAGTTTTCTGTCGTTGAGAAGGAAAATGTCCAGAACTCCATCACCAATGAAGCTCAACAAGTGTTGGGGAAAACTACATTACAAGGTGATCAGATTGTTGTCTCAGACATACCTCCCCCTATCCAGTCTTTGACAGCAGTTAGCACTCTTGAGAAAGTTCCTGGTGCAAGGGGAGGGGTGCATCGAAAGCATGTTTCAGGCAAAGGCTTACCAATGAATATTCCTTCCATGCAACTTGGTACCCCAACTAGGAATAGATTCAAGGTCAGCAGTGGAGTTTCAGCTGCAAGTACAAAAGGACACAACCAAGGGCAGAAGACATCTCCCAACATGGATGCTAAGATACTGACAGCTGCTAAGATTGTCAGCAGCTTACTTGCTTCATCGAATGAGATCAGTGGTTTGGACCTTATGGAAGATGATGAGAAGGTAGGTAGCATTCACCTATCTTCTTGTAACTTGATGGATCTCATTCAGTTTGGGGATGGTGCCTCACTGTATTTTGATGTTCTCTAGGAAGTTGTGTGCCAATCATATGTAGCCAGAAAGTCGAGTAATATGTGCACCTGAAAGCTTCAAGTTCTTTTTGAGGCTAATATTACCCTTATTCTGGCTCTTTGGGTGAATTGGGCAGGTGGACAAGGTGGGTATGTTGTGTAGTCCCATAGCAGATGCAGCTTGGTTAACTGAAGACTTGGCAAGACTACTTGGAACCTTTTGCAGCAAGCTGCGGCAGTCTGCCTCTATAACAGACTCACTCACAACCTCACCGGTGCCAAAGACACCAGTTGCTTTTGGTCGAGGGTCAGAACGCTTTCCTGATCACCAAAAGAACCAATTTTTTGACATCCGAAGCAGTGCCAGTTTGAAGATGCTGCAGGATTGCTGCACCAATGACATGGACAAGACAAGTTCTTATGGCTTGAACCATCCCCGTAAGACAATGGATCTAGGCCCCCATCGACACTACTACAAATCAATCACTACTCCCCTTGAGCAGAAACTTAAGTAAGTCTTATTCTAGCGTCATATATGATGCAATGATCATATCTCTTGGAACTAATAAGTACTGTGGTACTGCCAATAAGTTACAGTTATGTCCTTGATATTAAAATGCTTTGTGGTCCTCTGTGCTGTGGAGAAAAGTAAACTAATGCTTGAAAAGCTCTTGTGCAGGAGCTAAGGACTGGACAATATCAGGTTGGAGAATGTATGAAGAGTCACCTATCCATTTGGTGGAATTACTTTTAGTCGGTCACACTCACAGCTTCTGAGTCCATAGTAGGATAGGCTGTCATAACAAGGGCAAGACCGTCAGTGTTAACAGCTACTGGCCCTTGAAGGTAGTCAAATTTTGAAGCACAGGGTTGCACAGAATCTCTGTATTACCTCTACGAATGTAGGATTGCAAGATCAGTCTTTGTATATAGAGAAAGAAAGTAAGATAGAGATGTGTTATAGTAAGAAGTCAGTTTTCAATATCAATTTGCTTTTGAACGTACTCAATCTCTGAAAACCACAAAGTTGCCACTTTACTCATCAAGGAAGACTGTAAGAGATGCACGTGTGCAATTCAAAGCTTGCACCAAATGGATGGAGCTTCATTCTCATCATTTTTTCACCATCCCTGCTGTAAGTGTCAACATCTTTTTCTTTTCCATCAGAAGTTGTCCCCAGTAGAATCTTTCAGTGATGTAGTAGCTTGTTGTGAGTGATTTTTATGAGCAACCTAGATTTGAAACTCTTTTAGCAGAGGCTCCTGAAGGGAAACATAAAGTCAAGGTTCTTCTACTCCAACCCATCAGAGCCTTGCACATCTCATTGTTTTCTCCTGCATGGGGGTTGCAAAAGTTTTGCACTAAATTCACTGGCTTTCCTCTTGCAGGATGTCGTTGCTGTGCATGAGGTTGAACTGGGCTTGATGGAAAGCTCTGCCCTTACGTACTCCCAGCAGGTCATGGTTCTGGTCAGTCCTCTAACCAATGACTGCACTGTGTTAGTAATCAGATCAGGTACTGAACATAGCCACTATAAATCTCATCCCTGTATCATATCTTGAATACTTTAAGTGGGCAACATGTGTTTTCTTTTAAAAAAAATTTAGATCATACTTCCCAAGGCCTCTTTGTTCAGTCTATCAAGTGGTCTGCATACCATGCATCTGGTTCTTTGTAAACTTATATTTGTACTAAGCAAGCATGTAGATCTTGGTCTGTTATAAAACAGATGGTGGGTCACATAATTGGCTGTCAGTCGCCTTGTGTCTGGCTACAGGCTGTGGCACTCCATTTATCTAGATGAGGTGAACACTACAGCCTGTTGTCATCAGGTGAAAAGTGGCAAAGAAACATACACTGTTGAAGTTGCAACCTACTTCTTTAGCTGTTTTTAGCCACCGATCTACCTACCTATCTTGAGGAGGTTGATGAGGTCAATGATATGTTCAAGGTGTGTATGTGTGAAATTTACTGCATGGAAAATTTTGATTCTGTTTCCTTCTATGATACAAACAATAGGATCTCCACAGGCATTTCTGTGTTCTCCATGTCTGAAACAAGCTACCCATATAGCTCAGAAATGATGATGTAGATCTTGTGGCCTGATTGTTCAAGTCAAGAAAGGGGATCTTTGTGTAGGGTAATGCCCTGCTACCAGGGCATTAATCTGGCATAATGACTGGGGCTCACCCCTATGGCAGGGTGTCCTGCCTGATGGGCAAGAGTGGCACAAGTGCATGTAGGGAATGCCTGCACACATGGGGCAAATCCAGTGACAAAAGTGAGGATCAATCTTAACATAGTGAAAAAGGGGGGTCAAACATATTTGATCAATTTTGCTGCTTCAAAATGGTCAAATATGGAGTTTGGACCCTAATTATAAGGGTCACAAACTTCAATTTGTCACATGTGAAAATTGAATGTTTTTGTTGTCTCAAGCAACACCAACACATATTTGAATTCCATTTACATAACATGCCATTGAATGAAAGATTGACACTTTTTAAATCTTTCTTTGAGAGTGATATGGTTTCATGAGTTTTTTTAGTGTAGTTGATACATAATTTTAAAATGTACTCACTAGGTGAAGATTGAATTTTGTTTATGGAGCTAATGAAATTGAAAATCATTTCATGGAAATTTCATATGATCATGGAATTTTGTTTTGACATTGAATTTTAATATTGTACAATTCAAGGAAAAGGTGAAAATATATTAATATTCTGACCTATGTCAGTTTAGTTTCATTGTAAGGGGTATTTCAGAGCAGCACAGAGCCCAAGTAGATGACAAGCACAATCATGAAGATACATGAACATTGTTGTTCCTCCACACTGAGTTTAGTGTCTAGTTTCGTCAAGGTTATATAATGGGACTTTGAACACCACCATCCAACATTTTGGATGCTGTGGACATTTTGAAATAAGCACAGGCCTTGGCTAAATCTAAATGAATTTCTCTAAAAACAAGGCTAATTGTTAATAAAATGAATAGGTAGTGTGCCTTTGCAAAGGGGTATTAGCCCAGGCCAAAAATGGTGATGAGCTCTTCTGGGAAGAGATTTTTTTTTTTCATTTTTTCATTTTTCCCTGATTGTTAATGTGTTCTCACTAAGTTCCCTTCAAGTTCCCATCAGGTTCCCCAAGTTCCCATGTGTTCCCCAGCATGTTCTCCATTGCACCTCATCTAATTAATAGGATAGGTGAATAGGAGATTAAATTGGTGACAAAAATGTTTTAAAATCACAATGAGTAAAACCAAAAAACGATTTTTAAGATTACGTTAAAACATAGTATCAACCAATCTTCACACAAGCATATCACAAGGATGAAAAATAGCTTCAAACTGCAAAAACTGACAAAAAGAAGGCCTTCAGAAGATAGGCTACCTTTGGCCGCAAAGGAAGGTTGTTATTCAATTGTTGTAGGGGATACAATTTGATATGATTTTTCTTTTTAAAAAAAGGGGTCCATGATCAACAAATATGAAAGGATTCACAAGAAACCAAAACTATGCTAATGATTTTTAAAAAAGAAAACCAAATTGACATGTTTAAAAAACGTTTTAATACATATAGATATCACAAATGGTGTCAAGTATAGCATATACCTATTTGATCTAAAAGTTGGGTTGGGAATTAGGGACTTGCTACCAGCAGCTTACTGGGGCCCTTCAGAATGGCAGCTATGACTTTTTATTGTCATAGAGCACTTAGAGAAATTTCTCTAAAGGTGAATTCACACCTAGTGTTAGCGAAAATTTGTTAAACTTCCTTAACACTAAAATAGTCATGAAAAGTCACACTAACATAGTTGTTATAAAGCATAATTATATGCCCCTTGAAAATATAATGGAAAAGTTATATTTATATGGTGTAATGGTTATAAGCTATATTTATAAATTATATTTCTATCATTATATGTTGATGTCCCTCCTGTTTTCTAGGAGGGATCTAATGCATACTTTATAATTTTAAGATCTTGTCCATTTAAAGATCCCTCTTGCTCCTGACTAAAACTCCCACTCCTACCACCTTGTTATGCTTAGGCTTATATTAAGGTTTACCTTATTATTTACAAGTGTGATTGTAATTACTCAAACAAATCATTGAAACTTTTTGCATGGCCACCCTTTTGTGTCTTGGGTTATATTACCTTCCAGTTGACTTCAGTTTGGCGTAGTTCAGGTGACTCTGGTGTGCCTATATGAGGTTAATATTGGATTTCACATTTCATTTGTGACATGGGTTGTCTCATTGTCTCCTCGTGTGTCATTTCATTATTTATCAAGTAATGGGTGAAGTCTAATTTCTAAACAAATTTGTGATTTGGGGATGGGGGATGAGATTTTGGGGTTGTAACTTGTAACTTGTGATGTTATTATTGGTATAACAAAAGTATTAGGTCAAGAGGGGAAATATTTAAACCGGGCAAAGGTGTTAAATGCCAGCAGTACAAAAGTACTGCTACATTCGTTTTACCCCCATTTGCCCTTGGCTTGATTAATATCCCCCCCTCCCCCCCCAAGTGATGCCCAGACACATTTAGTACCCATAACATGCCACGTTCTGGGTACAAGGTATCTGGCTACCTAACATAATAGGTAGCATGTATCTACAATACCTTAGTACCTTGGCCCATTCAACACTAATTATATAATTTTCAAAAATGTTAAAATTTTGAAAAATTATTTCTTCCAAATTAGAAAATATCGTGAAGGAAAATAATGAATATTTAGAAATATTCCATTTTTTGAAATGGATGTTTCAAAATTAATTAATTATTTAACAGACATGTGTTGAAATGGCCAAGGTACTACGATATGTCCAAAACATCCATAACATGGCCCCCAAATTGTGTCTGGGAATCGTCCATTTACATCTGATTTGGGCACTGGGCAGACAGGGTAAAACAGAACGTAGTGGTACTTTTGTACTGCTGGCATTTAAGAGCATCCCCAGCGGTGGTGCTCAGTATGCGACCCTCCACTCCACATTAAACTTGGATGAAAAAAAGTCAAAACATGCCCGTTTGGCTCAAGGATTTTTTGTATGGACTGAAAATTAACTAAATTGTTACAGAAATCCATGATAAGCTAAAAAGCTATAGTAAAATCACGGTGTCAGTAAAATAAAACAAATTAGCCTGAAAATTGAATGGTGGCTGGCATTGATAGCCTTTATAATATTTGATAGAAGGAGTCTATAGCCATCTAAAATTAATGAGATCTGTCATCTGTCACAATGTGGCTATATCTGGATCGCAAACATTCAAGTTTATAGTCTACAGCTTGCTTCTTTTTGATAGTGAGGATCAGTAACCCTCATACATACATACATTCATAATGAGGTCATGTACTATGTACCTCGTCTTGGTACTTCAAGATTTTTTCTACATCTTCCTGTGGATGATCACCACTTAGGGTGATCATCCCATAAAATAAATAAAAATTGAAAATCACCCATAAAACTAGTTTTTATATGAATTTCAATGCAAAAAATTAATTTCATTGATTGTTATTTTTCTAACTACACATTTGGGTCCATATTCCAGATGAAACATGTTTAGTCCTTACACATGTACCATGAATAAAATATACGATCAATGTATACATTTTCATCCCTTAAATAACATATAACATTTGCAACTATTAACCATTTTTTTGCATCTAGTAAATAACCTTATCATTAATTGTCATTTGTTAACATAATAATTTTTTAACAATTTTTTGTAAGTATTGAAATATTAATCTAAACCATCCATTTCATTTTTACTTTATTAACTTGATTAGTAGATACCAAATCAGTTTTAATTAATCATAAATATTGACTAAATAATTTAACTTGTGAATCATTAAATTTTCTTATTGTGTAATGAACTAACTACTAGCTAATTAATATTTATTAACTATTAACCATAGCTATTGATTAACAAATATTCACTATCACATAGTTTAATAAATATTAATGAAGTAAAACTTAAATTCCTATTTTATATAAAAATATTAACTGATTCATAAATAATAAGTATTCTAATAATTTAGTAAGTAAATATTCAATCAGTTTTAGTTAATCATTAATAGTAACTAGAAAATTTAATTTGTGAAGAATTTATTATTTATTATTCATTGGCTGACTAAATATTTACTAATTAATAGTCATTAACCATTAACCATGATTCTCGATTAATTATTTAAATCAGATTATTGAGATATTTCAAATTTAATTAAATAAAGAATAATCAGATAATTAATTGTCTGAATAATTTGTCAAGATTTTTAATTTATCTGACTAATTAATCAGAATAATTATTTATTTCATAGTAACTAAGCATTAAATATTTATTAATAGTTAATAAATTATTGAAAAATCACTCATTCATAAATATTAAATATAGAATATTTATTTACAAACTTGTTGCCTTGTCATTAGAAATTAAATAAGTTTTAATTAACTCACTATTATTTTATTTTATTTTAACTAATCAATTCATTAATATGAATAATTCATAAATAATGATTAATTATATTATCAATTTATGATCTAATGTCTAATTAATCAACTAGAAGTTTTGGAGTAACTAATAATTAGTAATTTATTCTTTAATGAATTGGTATTAATGTAAATAATTTTAAATAATTTAAAATTTTATCTCATAATTAATACTAATTAATCAATTATTCTACAATAAAAAATTATCAATAATTAATATTCATTTAATACAATGATTATATCATATTAATATGACCTCGTTACTATAAGTTAATCATACCTTAATAAAAATGGTATTTTTAAATGAACCATACAAAATCAAAATGAAAAAAAATCAATCCAATATGCCCATAATATGGGCAAATATATGTTTAATATACCTTGAATAAAAACAAAATACCGTAACATACCATGAATATTAGTCAAATATGCTTAATATTCCTTGAATAAAAGCTAAACAATGCACTTTAAGTGTAGTCCATAAAACTTCAATGTACATTAAATGTATAAACAAACCATAATAAATAACCAAGTTGTAATTAATTTTGCAACTAAATGAATATAGGTTTCTATTCTTAAATGAAAAATCCAAGAAGTTAGTCAATTTGGAAGGATGTGCAATTTAATAATTGCAGCATAGTTGCAAAAATAGTCATAAATTTTAAAGGATGCCAATGAGTTGTAAAAATGATAAAACAAAGTTGTAAATAACAAATAGTTGCATGTAGTCACAAATTGAATGGGTACATATTACAATACTTCTAATAATGATTTAGGATGCAATGGATCATTATAACAAATGACACATTTCATACCTTGCACAACTTGCACATCAACTTCATAGTTATAATCTTGATTATAAAAAAAAGACCAAAGAACATTCAAATGATGGAATGGCACCCAAAACTTTGGTTTTTTACAATAAATGCATATCAGACTCTCCACATTGCTATTTCTTCTACCTTTTGAATTTTGTGTATTTTCAATCTCTCACACCTCTAAGTTAATGTTAATAATTAGTCAAACTTCTAAGGTTGTGCCAACGGTCTATCACACTTTTGAATTCATGCAAGTTGAATCATGTGGTTTAATTGTAATACCAACATGACCGCCAATGTGGGTGTCAAAATTTGATATTGACAAGTTGAATTCCATGTCAACAAAACCATAAACCTTGTTCAATAATTGCAAATGACCCCAATTGCACATTGCAAGCCTCAAGGTACACAACACTCCACACAAAAATTGAAATTAGTTGCACCCACTCAAAAATGAAGCTTTAACAATGAGAATTGTGAATGAAACACTGCCTACCACCAAGCTATGAGGATGATGATCATTAAACAGATCACATTGGAACACTTGGGGAGTGTGAACAAGAGCAAGCAAAATATGACATTCAATTTAATTGTCAACAAACCAAACACACAAAATTATGCTTAAATGAATTAAAATAAATTTGATTATAAGCAAAAAAAAAAATCCATCAAAGATGCACATACCACATTCAAAGGAATTTGACTACTACAAGCGCAAGGATATTGTTGCAATCCAACGCAACCATTACAAACCTAAGAATTAGAAAACTACAAAGTTGTGCTTTTTATTGCTAAACCTTAACTTTTGCAATACTCATACATGACTAAAGTTTCTCATGAGAACCACAATATTGGTGTTACCGTAGTATTGGTGTAACATTCGTACCCAAGCTAGTTTTGTATCATAACAAAAGCCTTTGAAATATATTGCTCCCAATGTAAGTATCACCAAGGTAGCACATTTTTTTAATACCTAATTGGTCTAACTTCTTATACCCATACTCATACCAATACTTTATACCTAAGTTGCTCCATATATATATGGGTACAACACTAGTTTAAACTCCTCCTCTTACAACTTTGAAAATCATTTGTATTTGAAAAACAATTTTTAAAAATTCAATAAATTGAAAACTAGGTCAAATATCAAAGGTTTCTAATTTTTAAAAAATTGGGTCAATTTTCATAAATCCCTTTTAACACTATGATTAAAAAAAATGTTTTGCAATTAGGTTTACAACCAGGTCTTAGTTGCAATTTTGAATTGTAATGACCACTTGCAATTCAATGTATTTATATAACATGAATGTTATCAGACAAGTTGCAACGACATAACTTGTCATATATGAAACCATATACATATGCAACTTTGTGCAACTATGTTGTAAGTAGATCATTACAACTATTGTGCCATTACATTGCAATTATTGTGTCATTACATTGTGACTACTATGTCATTACATTACAATTACTATGCAATTACATAGACAATAATGTACAAATCATCAATGGACATGTGGCAATTCTAAGTTTATTTTGATATTTTGTATTTTTATTAATATAATTTAGATCATTCAGCTGATAAAATGTTGATATGTGGCATTTAGGTCAATAAATAGGTAGGCCTAAGATAGGTAGGCATTACTACCTACATTTCTTAAGCTAGGTAGGTAGGTCATTTGGGATAATCCTATTTTATTTTCAATTTAACCTTTAAGGGTAAACCATAATTTTATTGACTTATTCCAAATGTCATTTTAAAACATAGTTATATATTTTACAAACTAAGCTAAGTAAGTAAGTCATTTCGAATAATCCTATTTTATTTTGGGTTTAACATTTAAGGCTAAACCTTTTTTTATTGGTTTATTCCAAATGTCATGTTTTTTTTAATACTCCTACTATAGTTAGTTATATATTTACAAACTTGAAAGGTAGGACAAAAAATATGAGTTAAAAAAATTAATTACATCCTAGTTGTAACTTACTTGCAATTCTATAAGGCAAGCTAGTGAACAAACAATATTTAAGATTTCAAAAGCTTTAAATTTTAGTACATTGTCCTTTTGCCTTTCAAGTGCGAAAGGTTTTTTAAAACCTTGACTTGACACACCCACAATCATTTAAATTGTTCAAAAAGGACAGAAAATGAAAATATATGGTTGTAAAAATTAAATGGGGTCAATGTTTAGTCACTAACTTAATTCACATTTAAAGATTCAACACATTCATTTTCTTCATAAATCTTCTGTGTTCCTTTATTTTTGGAGCTCAAATAATTAATGTAAATTTTAACTTAACACATCCATAGCACTTTAGATTCCTAAAAATGAACAAGAAACAAGGAAGAAATGAGGTTTACAAATAAAATGTCATTTTATTTAAAAACACATTATGTGACTTCAACATCATTTGTGTTTTTTTTATGTTGTTCCTTTGCCTTTGGAACATAATTCAAAATTATTTAATCACTAACCAACAATTGGTGATGGGTGGTCCTCCCATAACATAATCTGTCTATTGGGTATATAACTATTATAGTTCATACTAATTAATAAGTAATAATATTAACTATTAATTAAAAATATGAATATTAATGTCGTATAATAAGAATAATATATTAATTTTATTATTATTATAATTAACATACATATTATAATTTTTGTAATCATAACTAATTATTGTAATTAATAGTTGTAGAGTAGTTGCAGAAAAGTTGCTAATGAGTGCTTCATTTATTCCAATTCTATTACATTTGTCATATGTGACTTTTCATGAAACTTTTTAACAAAGTTGAACATGGTTGACCAAAATTGTATATATATGATGTTTATATTCATTTGTATAGTGGTTCATCTTGGGTCTACATGCAATTATAATAGAATTCCACAAATTTTTGACATGACATTTTAAATTTTAATTTCCTGTATTTCCACATGATAGTTGTAACATAGTTATAAATTAATTGTTTCAAGCTTTAGTTGCAAGGTAACGAGGTTTTTGTAACATAATTTCTTGTAATGTAAGAATTGAACCAATCTATCTTTTGAAAATGGTAGGAAATATTCAATAATAGTTTAAAGTAGGTTTAATATAAGATAACATGTCAAAGTACACATGGGCCCTTCCCAAAGTATGGGTCCTTAAGGTGACAACCAAAGGAGGGACCCACACTGAGACCACCCTTGTTTAAAGGCATTATCCCATGTAATAGCTTAACATATTTTTTTCATATTGTCCACAATATTCACATTAATTGCAAAAAAATTAAAAAAACGAAGCATGGCATCTCAAAAAATGAAACACCCAATGGGGTCAAAACACATAACTAAAAGCCAAAAAGAACGTTAGATGTTAAACATAATCAATCAAAATCAAACATTATATTTTTATTAAAATTTCAAACCATAGTAATCATGGCAAGTTAATCCTTTTTCCTTCCTATGAATGTGAAGGAACTTAGAGTAAAAATTCATTTGATCCAATTTTAAGTTTTTGTTTTAATTTAGGGCATTTGAAAATGTACAACCATTGTGTGAGATGGAGTCAATTTTGCAAAGGACTATCAAAAGGATTCATATAATAAAATAATTTTCATTGAAAAAAATATAGATGATAAGAAAATATTAGCCACATTCAAAAAAAAAAATCATAATTTAAAAAATGTGGAATTCTACACCTTTAAAAATTCAAAAATTGTTTCAAAAATTCTTCAAAATTTTAGAGTTTCAATTTTTTTTTACCATGTATAAATGGGTTATAATGTACATGATGTGTATTAAGAAAAGTTATAGTTTAGGGTATAATAAAATTAAAGAATGTGAAAATTTAATTTTTGGTGATGATTAAAAATTTTGATCATTTTTCAAAATGAAACATTTAATTTGTACATTTCAAAACATTCCTATTTATGAAATAATGACTAACAAAAAAAAAGTGATGCATTGGGGGAAATTTTAATATATATTTTAAAAATTACCAAAAAATTCATTCAAAAATTCATTTGCATGTAAAAATTATTTTTGGGAAAAGAGACTACAAGTCCTATCACATGCCTAAAAAACTACAAGAATAGGAACTAAGCTAAGGACATAACAAGGGAACAAAATCACAAGAAATGCAAGCCTAAATCTAATCTAAGAATGGAAACACAAAGACGTAAGGTAAAAACACGATATATGCTAGAAGATGATTTAAACAAAAATTTATTCTGATAACATATGAAAACAAATGTTATGACAATAATACGTACCCAAAATTGGTTTTGAACATATTGAAAGTAATAAGAAGTCCTACCCTTATTTATATCCCATTAGGGATTTAGTCGACTAAGGAAGCTCACCATTAACTATAATTGATGGAGTTGGCTTGTGTGTTCTCACTGGAATGGTAGAAACATGGTAGGGCTCCAATAATGAAACATGAAACATGGGTTGAATCTTCATGGAATTTAGAAGCTTGATGGTGAATAGGCCAAGTTTTTGGTAGTTCAATATTTTTGATGACTTGAATTGTTTTGATGTTTTGTCGTTGAAGCCAAACGATCTCCAACTTTGAAATTTGGTTGGTCTTTATGATGTTTGTTAGCATTTTCCTTGTATTGCCTTTGAGTTTCTTCAAAATAAGACACAAATTATGCTTGAATGTTTGTTAGACATGTGGTTCGATCCTCAATTATAAGATTCATGACATTATTTACACCTTAGATGTCAAACATGGGATGTAAGCCATGATTTGCAAAGAATGGTGTTTGCTGCATTACCAAATGCATCGTGTTGTTGTAAGAAATTTTTGTCACAGATAAGATATCTAACCAATTATTTTAATGATAATTAGTCGCACATTGTAGATATTGTTCCAAGACTTGATTGATTTGTTTTGTTTGCCCATATGTCTAGGGATGGAAAGCTGATGATAACTTCACCTTCACACTTAATAATTCGAAGAGCCATTTCCAGAACTTGGATGCAAATTGGGGTCAACAATAAAAAACAATGTTTTCAAAAAATCCATGATAACGAAAAACATGATCAAGGAATAATTTAGCTATCTTTTTGCCAATTATTGATTTGTTGCAAGGAGTAAAATGAGTCATCTTCATGAGACGATCCACCACCATTAAAATGGAATCAAATGAGTTAGATTGTTGAAGATCAAAGATGAAATCCATGGAGATCAAAAACCATGGAAAAGCAGGGATTGATAATGGTTGAAGAAGTCCATGAGGGTGATGACGAAGATTCTTTACAAAAGCACAAACATCACATGAGCCCACAAATTCCTTCATAAACTTCCAAAATTGCGGTCACCAATAGTCATGAGACATTAACTCCATGGTCTTGTTGAATTTAAAATGGTCAACAACCAATGTGTCATGTCTAACTTAGAGTACTTGAAGTTGTGTAGGGCCTTCCGGTACATATAATAGTCTGTCATGATATAACAAACCATCATGAAACTCGAATTTGTCAAAGTCACTAGGAGGGTTCTTTTAACAATTTCTAACAACAACGACAAAAGAATCATTGAATAAATCTTCACGAATGCGTTGAAGGAGGATCTTATCCTCAAGAGTTATCAATAATGTTTAGAGCCAAAGGTTTTCAGGTTTGAAAATGGTGTCACATTGTTGATCGTAAAAGTCATTAAGAAGGTTCTTTTGATGACTTCTAACAACAATGACAAGAGAATCATTGATTATATCTCCACAAATGCGTTGAAAAAGGGTCTTATCCTTAGAAGTTACTGACAATGTTTGGAACCGAAGGTTTTCGAGTTTGAGAATGGTGTCACATTGTTAATCATAAGTGACATCCCTTTTTTAAAATGTGAGGTATGAGCGATGAGATAAAGCATTTGGTTTCCCTTGTTGTCACCTTGGATAGTAAGTAATCACGAATCGAAATTGAAACAAGGATAATGCCCATCGAGCTTGACATCGATTCAACACATGAACCATCATGAAATATTGGAGATTCTTGTGATCAGAGTACACAATGATTTCATGTTGAGCTCTTTCAAGTAGATGATGCCACTCCTCAAAGGCATCCACGACGGCCAAGAGTTATTTGTCATGAATCTCATAGTTAATCTTGGGAGGAGAAAAACTTATGAAAACGAAAACCAATTGGATGAAGAAGATTATTTTCTTTGGGTTGTGAGAATACGACACATAATGCAAAGTCAAAGGTGTCCATTTCCAAAACAAAAGGTTTGGAAGGGCCTACATGAATCAAAAGTGGGGCAGTCATGAAAGAGGTTTTCAAAGATTGAAAGACATTTTCAACTTCAACTCCCTAGGAAAAAGGTTGATCTTTCCGAGTCAAATGAGTAAGAAGGGTCATGATCTTGGAATAGTGTGCAATGAATCACTAATAAAAATTGGCGAATCCAAGGAAACATTGAACATCTTGAACAAAAACTAAAGTAACCCAATCCACAATGGTTTGAACCTTACGAGGGTCCATGTGAATCCCATCTTTAGAAATAATATAACCCAAGAATTCCACCTCAAATTAATGGAATCCACATTTCTCCAATTTGGCATAAAGACCAACTTCTCAAAACTTTTCCCAAACAAGACGTACATGGCGTTCATGGTCTACCATGTTCTTTGAGAAAATGAGGATGTCATCAATGTAACAAACCACAAAATCATCCAAGTATTCATAAAAGTTATCATTCATCATATGTTGAAAAACAACAAATGCATTAGTAAGGCCAAAGGGCATCACAACATATTCAAAATGGCCATAACAAGTTCTAAACGATGTCTTCCATTCATCACCTTCTCGAATGTGCACTAAGTTGTATGTTCCACGTAGGTCAATCTTGGTGTACACTTTGGCATGACTAAGTTGGTCCAACAATCTTGAGATCACAGGTAAAAGGTATCAATTTTTTATGGTGAGTCAATTTAATCCATGGTACATTTTCTTTTCAAAAATATCTTTGTAGTTTTGGTACTAAATAGGGATCTCATGTTGTTGCATCCCAAGATCAGGGGCTCAAATGGCATACACAAAGAATCCATCTCCCTTCTTTACTGCTTGTATGAATGTTCTTGCTCCCACAAACAAAGGCTTGAAATGTTTAGATCCTTGGTTACCCCCAATATCTCCTTCACGCTTGAATTTTTACATGTGTTGATTCATTTTTATTGGGTCTTCATGTGCAAAATCATGTTTAGAATCCAACGTGCTTGTTGGAGTTTTTTTGTGTAGTTTCATTTACTGATTCAAAATGAAGACTCTTCATTTTCCAATCCACTCAAAGATTATGCAAAATGAGCCATGATAACCTAATGATGATAGGGTTTGTTGAAGATGAAATGACATTGAAAACAACTTTGCTACTATGTGACCCAATTATTATTGTCAATGCATTGGTCTCATGCGTTATAGGTCCTGAAGAAAGGGTCTAACCATTGATCATTTCGATCACCATTGGTGTCGCTTTCTCCACCAATGCCAAATTATGTTATCGAACCAACCCCTTATTAATGAAACATGTAGATGCCCTTGAATCAAAAAATGTTTGGGTTCACATAGTCATGGATTTACCACCTTTGATCATGATGGGCAACAAAAAAAAGGTGTTGGTTTTGAAAACATGGTAGGACTGTTTTGAACACATGATGTTTCGAGGTTTAGTCTCATGGTCCTTATTGAAACCAGAAATCCTTGTTTCCCTTCTCTTCTAGCCCTTGGATAATGGTAGAAGTTGTGGCACATGTTGCATGTTGAACACATTTATTTGGACAAGCACCAGCTATGTGGCCTAGTTTTCCATAATGCAAATAGAGATTGTTTACATGTTAATGTTATTTCTCTTGTTCTATGAGTGGTTTGAATCGTGTCTTGTCAATTTGCATGGGGTTGTCATTGGGTGTAGACACCATATGTCTGGGTTGCAACATGGGTGGCATGAATTACTTCAATGTTGGTGACGGTTCCCAACGTTTCTCTTGTTGATGTTCAAAAAATCGATTACCACAACGCACAACTTGTGCGATTATTTGACTCAAGGTTATGGGATTATGCATAATTAACAAAAGGTCTTTCACGTCTCCACAAAGTCCAAATTGAAATTGGTTCATGAACGTAACCTTGTCCCATGAAATGTCACATGCTAGTTGCCTAAATTCTTAAATGTACACAAAAGTTGGGCGTGTTCCTTGGCAAAAAGTTCACAACTTTGTTGTTGTACATTCTTTGTCTAAATTGCCAAAAGAAGCACCAAATCTTCAATAAATGTTTTAAAGTTGTTTAAAAGAGGAGATTAACATTCCAAAAAATGTGCAAACCATGCTAAAGTTGTGTCAAGTAATAAGGTGCCAAAACTCGGGTTCAATCATCTGAATAACGGTGCTAATGAAGTTGGATAATGAGATGAACTTGGTTGATGAAACTTTGAAATTTTGAACATGTGTCATCAAACTTCTTTGGCAAGCTAATTTGTGGCTCTTTCAGAATGCTTCCAAATGTTGCCAACCTTTAGTTTTTTTGTAAATGTGCAATGGATTCATGAAGAGATTAATTTTCCTGTTACCTATGCCTAAGGGTAACAAGAACTTCTTCCATGGACGGAACTATTTTTTTTCTTGAAATGGACATGACCAAAAACATATGTAAATCAAAATTTCGATAAGAAATGGGTGGTCCACAATCTCAACAATACATTTAAAAGGTGGGTAATCCACAACCTCTTGAAAATTCTTAGGTTTGAAGTAGAGGGGTAATCCACATTCAACTTCCACCAAATAAAATAAAATAATAATAACAATAAGAATAAATGTAGGCTTGGTGGGAGTTTGTTTAAACTGTCATGGACATGAAAACCTACAAAAGTAAGAATTAAACCAAGGACACAACAAGGAAAACAAATCATAAGAATTGCAAACATAAGTCTACTCCAAGATTGGAAACATAAAGACGTAAAGCAAGAACATGATATATGCTAGAAGATGATTCAAACAAAACTTTATTATGATAACATATGAAAACAAAGGTTATGACAAGAAAACATACCCAAAACTAGTGTTGAATATACTAAAGGTAATAGGAAGCCCTACCTTTATTTATACCCATTACAAACCTAGTTCAAAAAGGCTAAAGGCTTCCATGTGTGATTCGACTAAAGAAGTTTCTTGAAAAGCTTGCTAGTTCAAGGAAACTTCCATAGAGGCTTCCATGTGTGCACCAACCAAGGAAGTTTCTTGAGAAGTTTTTAAACTAATAGTGAATTAGGAATTAACTAAGAATTAACGATGGTGCAAATGATGATGTACGCGACTATGTTGGTGTAAACAATGATGCAAGCGATGATGCAGGTGACTATTTGGTGCAAGTGACGATGCAAGTGATGGTAATGGTGGTGTTTGTGACAAGTCCTTTTCCAAAATAATCATTTTGGCTCCTAGTTATAGGTTTTGACTTAATGGGCATTTGTTTTGGACATGTGTTTTGATTTTCAAAATGCTTTGCATTTCTAGAAAGTAATATTATTGTGTAAATAACATACCTTCCCTTCACACTAAATATGCCAAGTCATTATGTGTTAAGGTAAAGCTTGAAAGGCAAAAACTTTACCATAATAAAAGCCCCACAAGGTGGAGCCAAATGGGGGCCCAAATCCAATAAAACTTGGCCCCAAGGGGGCTTTTTTGGGGAACACAATTGCAAACCCAACTAACAAGTTATTGGCACCCCCCTAGTCAAGTTCAATGGCAGAGGGTTGATAAGGCTTTCACCTACACACCAATGGGTTTGAATGGATGTTTTTTTGGGGGCAAAATTTAACATTTTTTTGAGCCAAAAAGGGGCCATTCAACCATTTAAAAGTTTATTAGTTTGGGTTGAAATCATCAACAATTGACGACTAGTGATGTGACATCAACCATTATGTTAATGAAGGTTCAATCAATTGTAGCCACCTTCGTAAAACCCTTTGGTCATTGGATGCTAGAGTCCGATCATGATGCTAATCAATTTGCATTAACAACTACATCCATCGTGTTATGCTTTGTAACATACGAAAGTTTTCACTTACTATTATTACTTTAATGTATGTCACTTCCATTTTCACTTTTAAATTTGTTGTTGTCGTTGCTTTCATTTTCATTAGACCTTTAGACTTGCAAAAAGGTTGCTTGAGTGGCAAACATTTAGCTTCAAAAGTGCCAACAAATCTTATATATAAATTCACTTGGTCTTCCCGTCTATCTGTGACGTGACGTTCTGTTACATAATCATTTTTTATGTTTCTGCTGCGGAACCGGCCATAGGGAAAAGCATTTTCGTCTGGAACTGGCACCCCCGGGAAACCCGTTTGATTTCTACACAACTGTCCGTCCGTCCGTCCGTTTGTGACAGGGCATTCCGACCCGTTAACGGTCTCTGCGAT
>Ga0209611_10002358_pt1 | contig 33139 bp, 21 predicted proteins | sample S1TSphgellanicum_3_FD_187693 | JGI IMG/M metagenome (GOLD analysis project Ga0209611, IMG submission 187693) | Host-associated microbial communities from peat moss isolated from Minnesota, USA - S1T2_Fc - Sphagnum magellanicum MG (SPAdes) (version 2) | ecosystem: Host-associated > Plants > Peat... | reverse complement strand
AAGTTTCAGTAAACTATTACGTAAGTAAATCGGAAATCCGTTATTCTTTCGATGGCCGGTACAGCTTCCCCAGCTGCCCATTTTTCCTCAGCTGCCCTTTTCTTCTTTTCTCCTTTTTTTTTTTTTGCCCCCCAACTTTGTCATCAACTCTTTTTCAAAAATTTGAAAAGGCAAAGTCTGTACATTTCCCTCCTTTTATGGGATGAACATGTTAATATAATTTTTTAACATATTTAATAATGACTTCATATAACATGTTATAACATATTTTATTGGCTTTGTTTTTTTTTTTTAATTAAGGGAATTTATAAATGCATTTTTTAATATTTTAATTTCTATGAAGGTTTATGCAAGCATTTTATCACAATTGAGTAGGAGATTATGGCACATTCATAAGGGTGCCTTGACACTCCATATGGGGGTTGCCTTGTGTAGGGCATGTTTTGCGCTTTTTATTGACATGTAAATGCTAAAAACATTTGTAAAAAACCAAACAACAAATAATGTGCTAGAACCTTCTCTATTACCTTAGCATGAGGGGAGAGATTACAAGGTTGAAATTGTATGTAGAAATGTTAGGGTTTGTGTACTTGCACTAAAATCAAAGAAACATGTGTTAGAAATGCTCCAAATTCTTGTTAAAATCTCGGTGTTATTGTTAAATGCGATTTGCATCTCTTTTGCATGGACCACATACACAAAACATGCTACAAATTCTTATTAAAAGTTTTGTGCAATTTGTAACTTTTGCAAATGACATGCACCATTTAAATACTAGTTCATTAAGGCAACTTCTCAAAACAATTCAAGGTTAACAATCTCATTGCTTGCAAAGGCTTCTTTTTTTTTCACACATAAGCACAAAAGGTTGTTCTATTGACCCAAACCAATGTTTTTTTTTTTTTTTTTTCGAATTGGCGAGGTGAATGAGATGGTTACCATGTGTGTGCAAAGGACTAAAATTTGGCATGCTTGGATTTAGGTTAGTGAGCACAATTGACTACATAGCAAATAATTATCTCTAGAACTGCTTATCTTAAGGTGATTGTGTTGAGAGCCTATTGGCAAAAACCCACAAATAGAAATATGTTTACGTGGTTATGTTCTTTTTCATGCTAAAGCTTATGTGGCTATTAGATGCAAGCGCACAAAGAAAAGCTATTTCAACATTTTTTAAAAGGACAATATTATGTAGCAATAAAAAAATATAATCACCTACCCAAAACACATATCAAGTTGACCAAAGTAATCAAAGAATTCTATTATGGCTAATCTATGGTTTTCAATGACATGATTTTGTAGAAGTAGCCATCGTTGAACATCAACTGACCATAGCAATCAAAAAAACAAGTTGCAACCCAAATATATGGTTTTCAATGATATGTTTTTGGAAAGGTAGTCATCCTTGAACATCAAGTGACCAAAGTAAGCAAAGACCCTTCCACCCTAGATGAATGGTTTCCAATGACATATTTATGTAAAAGTAACAATCCATGAACATCAAGCCACCAAATTTATCAAAGAAGTTTGTTGTGACTACTCTAAGGTTTTCAATGATTTTTTTTCTTTTTGTGGAGAATTAACCATTGTTGAACATCAAGTCAACAAAAAAAATCAAAAAATTATAATATGATTAATGTATGGGATATTGTAGGGATCTCATTTCAAAAGATGACTTTTGGTCCTTATGTGTGTGATTGGTTGTAGTTTGCAACAAAACCCAAATCATTGAGTGTATACATTTCATTAGTATAACCAAAGCTCAAAATTAAAATTTGGTATTTTTTTTTCCAGGGAAAAAAAATTAAAACATATATGGTTTTAATAAAAATCCACAAAAAGTTTCAAACATTAATTCAAAGATGGTGTATTACTACAAGGCTATCTTAAAAACTTTCAAATTTGATCCTAAATGTTTTGTGAATTCCTACATATTCTAAACTTTGGCAATGGTTTTGAAATAGTCAAAACAAGAAACAAGAATGAAAAATCATCCTCTAATTGAAGCAAGACATAATGATTTTTTGTCTATAGGGTCCCAACAACATGCACAATCTAGACACACACGTTTCAAAGCATCTACACTCAACAAACTAATGAAACTTGAACCTTGATCCCAAAAAGATCCTACCTATTCTAGTTTCAGCCCTACCTTACACCCAAAACTTCAATTAAATAACAAGTTGAAAACACAAGCAGAAAATGGATTTGGGTTTTACCTTTGAATTTGTATTGGAATGTGGATATGTGAAACAATTAACAACCACCATAGAGAAAAGGCATGAATTAGAAGGCATATGTTTTCTTTCAATATGCATTTAAACATTGATGTGATTTTGTTCTACAATCAATCCATTGGAACAAACCTCTTTACGATGTATTGTGAAACAAAAAAAGGGGTACATTATTGTGCAAATTTAGATATTCTATGTGCCAATTATATAAATGGAAGGATACAAGAAAAAACTAGCAAAATGAATATCGCATAGGGGTTCATAATTAGCTTTGGTACTACCAATAGTTGGATTGTCCTCAACCATTTTCACAACTAGGGTTTTGTGTATTCATTCAAAGTTCTCTCTTGAAAGGCAACAACATTGTGATCTAGTGTGTCTTAATTTTTCAAAGATCTTGTTGCTCTTTCATTCAATGAGTTTATTTATTTCTAGTTAGCAATTATGGCTTTAGGCAAAATATTTATACATTCTAATAGACATTCAATTTTGCCCATCAAATTCAAGTCATCGAAAGTTTAAACAACCAAGTTTGTATCACTCACAAAAAGGAGCCTATTTTTGCATGAGTTGCATGGTAACACCATTTTTCAAAGGCTTCATGAAAATTGTCACAACATTTGTCCCAAATTAACTAAACAAGCTTGTTCATCACATCAATTTCATTCATGCCCCCATATTCAACAAAACTTTAAACAATTGTCGTTTTGTCAAATTGTACAAATTCATTACTATGACAACTCTTTACATGTTAAAAAAATGGGGAGCTTTTTTCACACTTCAATCACATAAACATGAGCAAAACTTTGGTTGTCAATGCTTGGGACTTCATTTGTACTTGTTAAAATCAATTATTTTTTTGCACAACAACGTTTGTGGCCCACAAAATAATCATGTGCATTGTCATTCTAGCATGTTTCAACCCATAGAATATTATAATGTTTGTGAAGGCAGTTCACCACCTTGAGAAATAGGAAAAAACTTTTAGAGTTTTCAAAATCTATCATCAGGCAACCTTGTTATAACAATGGAATATTGCCACAAATTGCAAATAGTTTTTCTTCTTTTCCATCTTGTCACCATTTACAATTTGAACAACAATAATATCATGTCCTCCAAATCCATTGCACATGAACATTAGTAGCATAAAAACAATATTACCCAATAAGAACTTTAATTTTAGTCTTGGTCCACTTGTTGATTCTAAAATGTTTGATGAAGGAGTTTGGTTTTGGAATCAAAAGTTTATCCCTCCCTTCAATGTTAAAGAAAAAATTTCATCTAAGTAAATTTTCTTTTTTTTTCCTAATTTTCACAAACTAATTTAGACCAAAAAAACCTCATACAATTCATCAATCCTAAAATATCTCATATATCTCCCATATACATCTCTTTCGTTTTTTTTTTAAAATTAAAAAAAATTCACTACATTCTACTCTTAAAATAGGATCTATGAAGGAGGCTTGTGATGTGGGTGATGTTTCTAAAACTATGATGCTTTTGTCTTTTAAAGTTATAAAAATAACAAACAAAATCAATGAGGGTTATGGACTAAATGATCGACAAATAGAGCTTGCTAGTGAGTTTGCAATTATGTTACACATAAAAGGATTGAACATGTTACAAATCCACACAAAAAAGAAAAAGGTAGTAGAACTTGATGTTGGGTGAGAGATTCAAGTGCACCATAGTAACAAAAAAAAACACCTAGCTTAGCTATGTAACACAAAGAAGAGAAACTTGAAAGTCAAGCAAATTACCATGCCAATTGATTGAAAAGAATGAGCCAAAAAAAAAATTGAACACACATTTCAAAAATTGCAAGATTTGATTCTTACTTGAAGAATTCTTACACATCTTGATTTGAATTAAATTTTTTTATGAATATCACTAATTGGGTTGCCCATGGTTTCCATGGTTTATGGCTACTATAAAGATTAGTGTTGAAAACTTCAATTGAATGTAATGTCTTTGCATGTATATGTAAAATCCAATTTAGGTCAATTTGCCACATCACATTCCACGTAGGATTTTATGCTAATTGCTAACACTAGGTGTAAATGAGTACTAGTTTTTCTTTTTGGCGGGCCCGGTGACACTAGGTGTGGAGGTACCATTAAATTGATTAAGTGAGGGGTTAAAGCCAAATATGAAAAATGAGGACTCAAGAGTGAGAAGAGTATAAAAAAAGAAAAGAAAAATATTGTGCAAAAGAAATGCTGACCTGGCATAATTTTACATACTAAGACTTTGTACAAAACACAAACCCAATGAAAGAAAGAAAGAAAGAAAGAAATGCTTCACCCCCAAAACCCTAAAGAAATGCTTCACCAAAACTACAAGGAGCTTTCGAGTATTGGAGTTTGGTACTTCTTTTGCGTCAGGGGTCTTCTTTTAGGAACATCTTTTGCGTTAGTGCTCTTCTTTTGGAGCTCTCGTTGTGCTCTCGTTGGTGCTCGTCAGCTGCGGCTGCTGCTGCTGCTGCTCTTGTGTCCGAAAACACTCCGCAACAACTCCTTGCACAAGATCCTTGAAAATTCTACGCTCCATTTCCAGTCCCACCTCTGTGATCTCTATTCTGAATTCTGAGTAGCTCTGTCGGAGCTTCTCTCCCATGTCTTTCTGCAGAGCGCTTTGGACGGTGTCGTGAACGTCGTCAAATTGCCCGCATGGAATCTGTTGCAACTCCTTCCACACTTCTTGCGCAAATCTCTGCGCGGTCGTCGGTTCCGTCCATCTTTGCGCCATCATCGGTTCTTGGACTGAAACCTCCTCCTCCTCCTCCTCCTGCTGCGGCTGTTGAGCGAAGCTGCTTGTTGTCCCTTGTAGATCCGGTTTCAAGAACAGCGGGAGTAAGCTTGTTGTTGTCCATGATAGATCCGGGTTCAAGAACAGCGGGAGTTTCGTTGATGCGATCTCGCTTACGGCATCATAAAGTAAACGTCGGCCGACAATCTCCTTCTTTTTCCCCTTTTTCGTCCTCCTTTTCTCTTTCGTTGAACGGTCTTTGCTCTTAGGACATCCTCCATCGGGAATATTGTTGCGATTATGTGGCGGTTTTTTGTCATCCTCTTTTCTTCTTCGCCGTTGCTGTGAGCGAACAAGTATACTTGCGGGATTGGTAATTTTAGTGTGCGCAAAAGCGACGGGGGGCTCCTTTGTGAGTTCTGAAACAACCAGCAAGTCGCGGACGAATTGCCTTTCCTCTTCTCTGTTCTTCAGTGATGTTCCTGTAATGCTTGTCGTGCCTAAGATTGCGACAGTCCTGTTCTTACTGTCAAATGGCAGCTCGATCTCTACGCCAGAAGTCTTGACTTGTGCATGGAGCTCCTCCTGCTGTTTGTTGGAATCAATCTCAAAACACAATTTCTTCCTCACTGTGCTGGCAGACTCTTCTTTATCGACATTCTCAACCAAACTCCTGCATCTGCTGTTGCTTTCTGATGCATCAAACACAACTGCTAAGATAATACACAAGAACTATACAAGTCCAAGATTGCTGCAGAAATCTCTGTTAGCTGTAGGTTGGAACATGGACCAATTGCACGAGTTTTCTCAATGAACAAAAAGAATGTGAAATGCTTGTTTTGAGATGCCTGCTACCTCGAAGATTGATCCCGGTGCTGGTGCAACTTTGTGGACTAGGGTTTGGTCGCTCATCCTCAACACCTGTGTTACTAAGGACATACAGAGGGCTACTGTGCTCCATCCCACCCACCATTGGCAGGCTCTCGTTCAATTCAAACCTTTCCCCCAGAGAATTTGGTGAACTTTGCAATTCTGACACCTCTCCCTTATTAGCGGTAATGTTGTTGTCTTTCATCACTTCTGCACTTGCCACCTGCTAAGCAGTTTGTAAAATCCTAGCCTATATTATATGGCTTAATTTGAAACCAAAAGATTCATGCAATTCTAAAGAGAGCAAAGGAGAAGTTCAGGGAGATATGATTAGCATTCTCACCTCTAATTCTGCTTGTACATCACATGATCTCATGTTGCCTGAAAAACCTAGAACATCTGGATTCTGGAGGCAGAGTTCTTCGCTGTGGTTCAAAGCCTCACCTTCGATGACTCGCATTGTTCCAGCATTCCTGAATTCTTGAACCCCTGATTGAACCTTTGAAGCCTTCTCATGTTCTGCAGTGACTGCAAAATACACATACCCAGAGGATTTCATCCTGGATCCGAAGTAGTGAAGGAATACTCAAACATCAACAACCACTGGTGTTGAGCTATCTCAGAGCTTTGACTATTATGTTACTTTTCAAAAATATAGAAGAAAATTCCAGTGGTGTAAATTGCTAAATTCCTCTAGTCTCAGTCTTCTCCTAGTGATAACAGACGTACTTTTATCTGTGTGATGCACCAATGTTTGCATCTTGGTAATATGTTGAGGAGAGTCACTGGGGTTAAATGGCTTGCATTTGTGACTTGCCAACCCTACAAAAGCCCCAAAATTTCTCTGTGGCTTTCTTGAAGTATCTGGGATTCTGGGCTTGAGTTGTGCATGAGCTAAAGCTGCTTTTCTTGACCTCATTGTATTGGGGTCAATGCTAGCTTTAGCCTTCAAGGACTCTTTTGTCTTTTGTAACTCAGATGTTAACTTTATGACCCTACATTCTTCATGGTCTTTGAGAGGAGAATTCTGTCCTTGCAGATTCCTTTTCTCTCCCATTCTTGTATTCCCAAATCTGCATTGGCATTGTGGCCTGGATTTCAGGATGTTCGGTTCTCTCCCTGTGGACATAATGGATTTGATAGTTGGAGTAGTACTATTCAGACCTAACCAACAAGGTTGCTGGCTCACATTCAGTCCATCTTTTGAGGATCTGTTGTTCCTTCTTGCTAGTGCCCTTTGAGGTTTTCTTTCAGCAGTCTTGATTGGCCCCCTGTGAAAGACATCCCATCTACACAATTTCAGTACTGCTAGCACACCATAATCTTATTTGTTAAAATCTCTGAATGAAGCCCAAACGCTCAAGAAGAGTAAGGAGGGTTTACCCATTCTCACTGTGGGCAGGAGTGGTGTATGTGAGTGATGTATGTTTTGGAGCATCTAGCTTTGATACAACCTTTGTCTTCATTGGCTTCATTACAATGATGGAGGGATCATTCTTTACAATTTGTAAGTTAGTTTCCAACAAAACTGACTTGACCTTCTCAGGTTCTTGTATCATCTGCTCAGGAGTTCTTGTGTTCAAACTCATTGAGTACTCCTGGGGCCCAAGTCTGGAAGTCTCTTTGTGTTCAAGGTCTGTGTGACCCTTGTTCAAAATTGTAGTAGTGAGCTTTGATGAATCAACGGGCTGTTGGTTTAACTCACACCATTGTGGCTGCAGATGTTCTTTTGGCATTATGGGGTCTGTTTTGGATTTGACATCTTGGACTAGCTTGTGATTTGGTGGGTGTAACAGACCCTTCAACTTCATAGCCTCCAGGATTTGCTTTAGGGCCTTGCGCTCTTGAACTGAGTTCCTTAACCGAAGTTGACACACAAGCTGAGCCATGTCACCATCGAGTGGTTTATGTCTGGTTGAGTAATCTGACTTCTGTACAACTGTCAAGTTTTCTTCTGACAGTCGTTTACCAGTTTGTGCAAGCCTGGTCTTCATGGCATCACAAGTGTCTTGCTGTTTGAACACCAGAGGCATCCGTTCCATAAACTTTGGTGACTTTGAAGATGGAGATCTCATCCTCAGCTCATGAGCTTCACCTGAGTGAATGTTCCTTCGCTCTTGAATCCGACAGCTCCCTGATCCTCCTCTATCAGACATCTGACTGGATGCATCCAATAATCTTGCTTTGGGTGACCCAGACAAACCAGTGGGTGTATGCTGTAACGAGTCTTGAATCAGTTCTGCCTCTCTTGATTGTCTTTTGGAGAAAACAGGTTTTTGCGATGGAATCTTCAATACTGCAAAACTTGGAAACTTCTCAAGCCCCATGAGCCTCGCCACCACATTTGTTTCCTGACATCTAGCAGTTTCCTGGTGATCACCTCTTGCACCTGAGGAGCTGTTTTTTACAGCAACATCTGTGTCATCAGAAAGACCAGGATATGGTGCTGCACAAGGGAGGTCTTTGCATATATCAGAAGAGGTATCTCTAACTTGCCAAGAAGCTTGGAGGACATCCTTGAAGTCAAAAGCTGGTGGGCAAGGATCTCTGACCTCCTTCAAGCAATGCATATTGTCAAGTGGCTTGTATGAACCTGGAGCATTGGGAGACATTTTTCGACGACTGTTACTGGAGGCAGATATCAAAGGTCCATCGTCCAATTCCACAGTAAGCCTGGATACCTCATTCCCTCTAAAGCACCTCCCCAGGGTTGAGAAGTTTTCATCATTTGCAAGCATAGTGAGATCCTTCTCCATTGAATCCAACAAAAACTGCATCTGGCATCCCTTGTTAATATGCAGATGTAAACCAGTTCTTGTATTAGCAGAACACAAGCATGGTAAGTCTGATTGAACATCCATCAGCTGTGCCATTCTTTGTCGTTCACAGGGCAGATCTGACTTATCTCTTCCAGAACTTGTGACTAAACTTGACTTTTTCAAATTGCCAAGGCCTGAGGACAACTGATTCAAAAGGAATGGTCCTTGTGTGTTACAATCCTCGGTACTATTTTCTTTGGGCATGATTGGCCATCGCCTGTGAAGAGATTCACGTACAACATCCTTTATGTCTAAAGATTCCAGCCTCAAAGTCTGTTTGTGTTCACTAAGCATTCTATCCACAGAGGCTCCAAGCTGAGGCCAGGAGACTTTTGGGTTTTGTGACTGTGCCCCAAAGGAAGATGTGTGTGCTCCTTCTGGTGCTTCGTTTGCAAAAGATTGAGGGAGACTATCTTCAAAGTAGAAAGAGAGATGGGGTTTCACAATGTGTACATGTTTTACTACTTCATGGTTCCCATATCTATTTTTGTCAATGATTGTGGATTGAGATCTGTCCAGAGAAGCCCCATTGTTGCTAGTCAACCAGCTGAGAATACTTGTCTCTTCCATGGTTGGCTTCAGCTGGTCAGGCTTGTCCAGTGACGCTCTCCACCAACTGTCAACCGACTGCAGAAATGATGAGCACTATGGAATTAGAGAAGTAAAAATCTCTGACTTACTTGGTCGAAGAAGATTGATGGAATATCTCTTTCCATGACATAGGGAATAGATGTAATGTGAGAGAGGGGACATACCATATTACAAGCAAGATTGGACTGAAGCTCATGGCATGACTTTCCAGAAGCTGTGGCCACAATTTATCCTGATCAAGGAGAAAGATGCAGGTTAGTTTTTTCTAGCCATAATTTCCATGTTCATTCATTTTCAGAGGCAAGACATGTTTTGATTTCATCAGTTTGTGAGAGGTAGGATGAACCATTGTGAGTGCCATTGCACCAGGAGCCATAGCTCTGATCAGTTAGGTTAGGGTGGTAGTCAAAGATCTGGTGTATTCCTGTCATACAACCTATATCCTTCTCAAAGACCCTGTGATCATCAGTTATAGCTTTCAGCAAGCTTGGTTGTGTTGGCATGATTACAGTATCATGGCTGTAATCCTTTGCAATTGGGATGCAAATCCCACGAGCATTTCAAGCACAGAATCACTGCACTTCTGGGTGCCTCCGCATTGGAAAGTGTTCATTTCTTCAGTACATCAGCCCACCGATGTAAACAAACTGTACAAAACAGATTTCAAGAGTACAAACAAGGAGGCCAAAAAAGGACAAATAGCTATCAATACCCTTCCATGGGGGGTAAATAGAAACACATCCTTGAGAAAGACATGGAGAAAGTCAGATCAATGCACTGATCTTTTGTTATGCATTGCAAACCATATCCCATCTGAGACTTTGCCTTCTCTTGTATTGCTCTCAATTCTTAAGCACTTTACACTTGGTTTTTCAACAACCCAATAATCATTCAGCCCTGTGCAGAATTTGATGTCCCTGTTCCCATTTCACCCATTTCCTCCCACCCTTGTAACCCCTATCCTCCAGGAACACATTCTTGGATCATCAAGTAACCAAAAATGCTCTATTCATTTGTGAACATGAAATGAGAAAATCTTCTCTTCTGTCTCATAATTGAAAGGGAAAAAGCTCACTAACTCATCCTAATCAATCAACAAAAACTTTCTTTTGTCTCATAATCAAGGCAAAAGGTCACTAATCTTATCCTAATCAAGCAATAAAACTCTCCACCCTCATAATCAAGGCAGAAAAAGGTGACTAATCTGATCTTAATCAATCAATGAAACTCTCTTCTGTCTCATAATCAAAGCAAAAAACGGTCACTAATCTCATCCTTATTGAAAACCTCTTTTTTGTCTCCGAATCAAAGCCATGAAAGCTAATCTCTAATCTCATCTTAATTGAAGCCAAAAAAGCTCACTAATTGCATCCTAATCTAGCAACAACGCTATCTTCTGTCTCATAATCAAAGCCAACAAAGCTCACTAATCTCATCGTGATCAAGCAACAAAACTTACATCTGTCTCATAATCAAAACCAGAAAAGCTGACTAATCTCATCCTAATCAAGCAACGAAACTCTCATGTCTCATAATCGAAGCCAATAAAGCTAACTAATCTCATCCTAATCAAGCAATGAGACTTTCTTGTGTTGCATAATCAAAGCCAAAACAGCTCAATAATCTCATCCTCATCAAGCGATGAAACTCTTGGTCTCATAATCAAAGCTTGCTAATCTCATCGTAATTGAGCAACAAAACTCTCTTGTGTCTCATAATCAAAGCAAAAAAAAGCTCACTGACCTCATCCTAATCTTTGCTTGATTCACTCCTGAGATGGCAATTTCAAAGAGAACTTGGGAGACTTTGAGAGAGAAAAATAGTAGAATGCCTGGGTGCATACAAAACCCCTCGGACTATAAAAGGGTTTTAGACTGAACCAAGAAAGGGTCATGAAAGAAGAAGTACCTCGTTTTAGAGTTTGCAATCTCACCATGTCTTCTTCAGACCCAATCTGCAATAGAGAAAAACAATCTAACAAATAATTATGAGAGATATTGAAGCTCTAAGAAAGCAAATTTCTAGACTGCCAAAACAAAAAAGCTCAGAAGCAGAGAGAACCCAGATCATGAAAAAAAAATTCCATGGAAAAAATTAAATAAAGTGATGGAACTATTGCAGTTCTTTTCTGTATTGTTGTAGATGGAGAAATGATGGATTTGAACCAAGTTCTGGAAACTGGAAAGTTCCAACAAGTTTTGTGTGAAATTTGTGAGTGGGAGGCAAACTGGACGAAACCTGAAGTGTCTTTTTGTGAAATTTGTGAATGGGAGGGAAACCGGAAGTTCCTCAAGTGTGTTTTTGTGAAATTTGTAAATGGGAATGTGAACCATGAAGAGCTTGAGGAGGAAGCAAAGCGAGGGAAAAGAAAAGAAACAACAACAACAACAACAACAATGCAGAACTGAGAAAGAAGGACAATGTCAAGGATTCATGGAAAATGAGAAAAGAGGAAGTCGGGGAAAACCTGCTGATGCTCATCGTTGTCGAGGCTCCGAGTACGCTACTACTCTTGTATATCACTGGACTGCGTCCTCCACTTCTCTCAGCACAACACCCATTAAACTACTCTGCAGCAGCATTTAACTCCGCAGCATCAGCTTCATCTCCATCATAGTACCTCCACCACCCTCATCATCCTCCTACCGCCACCACTTTCTCACTGAGAAAAAAGAAAACCAATAAGAGCATCTCCAGTGGTGCTCAGTATGTGACCCTGCAAAGATACTTCTCACATTCAAGCTTTAGTTATTTACCTTTTTCCAACCCCACCCATAAAACTAAAACTGGGACTGCAAACAGGTGGGAGAGTACTAATACCAAACCACCTGAACCAATCATTATCATTGGCCAATCAAAAACAGGGAGCAGCAGTTAGATCATATTTATTTGTACTCTTCTCTCGAGGTCTTAGGCTTTACAGTGCCTTTCACTGGCCTCAGCACAATCTTCCAAATATGCTGGGCCAAAACCATTTTGCTGAGCCAAACGAGCATGTTTTGACTTCGCGTCATCCAAATTCATCACATCCTTAGCACTGCTGGGGATTCTGTAAGAGTTGGCTAGCTAGCTAGCTAGCTAGCTGCAAGAGGAGGTGTCGTAGACGCGGACACACACATAGTGTAAGAGGACTGTATCTCATGTTCACACCCAAAGAAAAAAAAAGAAAAGAAGGATGATTTCAACAAGCAAGTCCAGGATTCATCCATGCTAGGCTAGTGTATGCCAATGTGGCATGCACTGTGGACCAAATTGAATAAATTTTGAAAGGGAAAATGGTAAACCTTCTTTAGCCTAGCTGAAATCCAATTTGTCTGAAATCCAATTTTGATTAAAATTTGGATTATGAATATTTATGCAGTTCTCAATAAAAAATTTACTCGAAACTCAATGTCTCTTGCGCACAAGGTCTAAAAAATTATGAAATCACCTCCACAAAAACCAACTCATTGATGGCTCTCCAAGAATATCAAGAGCACTCCCCCAATTTCTCTAAAAGCTTCAGCTTTGATTTTATTGAATTCATTTAAACATTACAAAATCATCTTGATGCACCCCTATTTATTGAGGGCTTTCCAACAGTACCAAAATCATCTTGATGCACCCCTACTTATTGAGGGCTTTCCAACAGTACCAAAATCATGGCATTGGGGCCTTATGGTTTGGGAGATCTCAACATGACAAACACAACAAACAAACTGTTTTTTAAAGAATAAATAGGCACTAGGGTGACTTGTGTCATTGGCCCAACTTTGTACATGATTATGTAACTGTTTCAAGTGTGAACATGGCCTTCATAATAGAGCCCATTTGGGGGGAGGGGGGGAGGGAATAAATTAATTAGATTGATTTCTCGTGATGAAAATTACTCAAAATTCAATATCTTCTTCATTTTAGGTCTAAAATTTACAAAATTGCCTCCAAGAAATCTCACTCATCAAAAAAAATTCTAGTAAACACTTTCACTCATTGAAAGCTTTCCAATGGTACTAAGAGTGCAATGGTTTGGGAGATCTAAACATGACAAACAAACAAAACAAACAAACAACCTTCCTTAATATATAGATGTCATTTATGTTCGTTGTCAATAATTGTCAAATGCATGGAGTGGAAAAATTGAAAGTTTTGAGCTGACCTCTTTAAAGCTTCAGAGTTTATGATGTTCACTTCAGAGTCAAATAATTGTCAAAAGCATGGATCTGAAAAAAAAAAGGAAGTTTTCAGCTGACCTGTTTAGGAGGTTAGGGTTTATGGTTTATGCCTGTCAAATTTTTGAACAATTGTGACTGTCAAAAGGATGGGTTGCAAAAAAAGAATTTTTTTTGAGCTGACCTTATCAGATTTCTGAACAATTGAGCTCCTAACAGTTATTGTTGTGAAATCAGAATCCCTTCCATTGTGTTTATCAATACAGATACAAAGTTCAAGTTGAACCTGTATACTATCCATAGGTATGCTATCATAAACTGTGATACACCTTAGAACTGCAATAGATTTGTGATGATGGTTTCCTGAACTACTCACAATTACCAAACTTGGGTTTTCATTTTATGCCCTTTTTCTTCTTCTTTTTTCTCACAGCTCTTCAAAATTCATACACATTTTGCATAATTTAAGGTTCATGATTTTATGTTTATATTTTCTGGCAACAAACACATCTAAGGACTCCATTTTTATAAAAAAAAGAGAACAAATGAAGGTGTTTGGGGGAACCAAATCCTATTTACCTTACAACTAAGGACCTCTATTTATTCAAATTCCTTCTAAATGTTAAAAATATTGCATGTATAGATCATTGCCACTCATATTAGGTTTTTTAAGTCTACATTAATATTTTTCACATCAATTACAATTTATTTATGTATCCCAAGCCTTGTTCATAAACTTGTAAGCGTGACTTTAAAAAGTGAGAAACCATAAATAACAAAGCAAGTGGACAAATTACATAATCTAGCCAAACAATAGTGAAAAATTGTGCCATGAACACCAATGAAGCAATCTAACAAATCCACAACAAGATTTAGACTGTGTAATCACTTTTGCTAGTCATTGTGTCTCTGACAAATTGATTTTATAGTCTAAATCATTACTTGACAAAGTGATTACATAGTCTAAATCTTATAAAATTAAAGTAGTCTAATCATAGTCTAAATCATGACTTGACAAAGTGATTATTACGTAGTCATAAAGCACTCACTGCCTGGATTTTTCCTTTGTATTTTCAGCTCCCTTACTGGCCTCAGACACAGATCTCAAATCACGAAAGAGCCTGTACTCAGGCCCTTCTCCTATACTAAATTGACATATTTTGAGCTTACTATGGCAACTAAGAGGCCTCACTCAAAGATGTGAATGTTCCAGTGTGTGTGTGCTGGTTTGGGAAGGACCCTATCTATGCTTATATCGTCAATGTTGAATTTGCATTTCAAAAGTACAATCGTGATCTGGGGTTAAAACGTTGGCTGGAAAAACTGGAAAGTTGATGATTATTAACTCCATCGAGAATAGAAAAAGGAGTGGAAGGTACGTAAAATACCCTACTCCTCGAGCTTTTTGCATCGCAATACTTACATGCATCATGTACACAACAAGCTTTTCACTGAGTGTTGGTTGATTACCAAAAAAAAAGAAGAAAAATAGCAACCATACAACGTCATCAGATTCTGGGCTGTAAATACACTCTTGCAAAAGGAATGGAAAGTTGTGAAAAACATGAACAATGTAAGCTTGTTGCATCGTAATACTCTTCTACAACAACAACAACAACTACTACTACTACTACTACTACTACTTCTACTACTTCTTCTTGAGACCCAATTGTTGGAAACAAAATTTTTCACTGAAGCATTGATTCAAAGCAACTAGATTAAATTGCAACAATGAAGGTCCAACCTCGTCAGGCTCCAAAGAAGAGGCAAGTATTCATCATCATCTCCATCTCTTGTGCTGTAGTAATCCTCACTTTCTGACCAAAAAAGTGCATGCTGGGTGTGATAAATAATACTAATACTAATAACTGAGAGCTAGTAAAACATTTTCTGACAAAATAGGCAGAATAAGCATTTAGATACTCATGAGTATCCCAAGAAGCATTAAGTAGTATATGTGGCAACAAGTTACTAGCATATGTCTTAAATCAAAAACCATTCAAGAAAAAATGCTACCAAAACAAAATCTGAGTTGAAATGTAGCAAAAAGTTTTGAATTTTTTTCAAATTTGGGGGAATTTTTCCCAAAAGAACAGGGAACAGGAATCAATTTTTTTTTTAATTTTAAATTTTTTCATATTTGTGCAAATTTTCACACCGACAAAATGACTGAAATGGGATGATGGTGAGACATTTACCATCTAATGCAATTATGAAAAAACAATCTTTGAGTATTCATTGCTTTGGGTACAATATATCATGTAAGAAGGATTTCAGCATTCAGAATTTGATAAAGAATATGGAGACGTTCTTCAATACTTGAATACACTTGATGTTTCAATGCACATGTCACTTGTCGGGTCTGCAAAAACATGCAGCAAATATACAAATAGAGTTATCCGTAAAGTAAGGAAAACACAGCACCAGAACCCTCATACAAATGCAAAACAACTTCTATTGTGAAACCATTAGGACCCAAATGTCTCATTACATCCCTAAACCCTAAACCCTAAATGGTAAACCAAGTTTGAAGTCAAATGAATAACCACCGTCCTTGAGGCTTGCTTCATTATTTCACCGTCACCGCATTCAATTTGCATTCCACCATTGTGTTCACCGTCCACTCATCATTCGTTCCACATTCTATCTACACTACACTATGGATGACTCTACTATTCGACTTGTAAATATATCGCTCTACTATTGTACGATACTAGTCTTTGAAATGATTAGAGGAAACACATTTGAGTGAATTTTTTTGCATTGAAAACAAGTTGTACTCCAACCTTTGCATTCATTTATTACATCAATTCTATATAGCAACAAATTTTACATCATGATAAATGTTTAAAAGAATGTAAATGAAAATGTATGGCCACCACTAATAGGTCATAGAATACCAATACAATAATTTCTATGAATGCTTAAAACAATGGGCAAGTCATTCAACTACTTGCTTCGAATTCCATGTGCAACAAAACGACACCACCAACCAAATTTGTAGAACCATCTAAGCTTAGGGCTTTAATAGATGTGAAAAAAGATGATTTTTCAACAAAGTTAAATGTTATGGATTTCAAATTCTTTAGTTAATGTTTTGAAGAAGGAACCGTATATTATTGGACATGCAACTTTTGAAAATAATGGAATCAAGTTAGGTCAAGTCATTTGTTATGAACAAGGTCCAAGGACAATGGCGCTAAACTTATTTAAATGGACTATGCAATTTGACCTTGTTTGTAGCAATTGGTCCCCAATCTTTGTAAGTGGGTGATTGATTCCAATGCATCAAAATGAGTCTTATTTCATTGGAGAACCCAATGAAATATGTGATGAATTGAACCACATTTCCTACTATTGTCAAAATGTAATGAAATGATTTGTGGCATCCATAGATAAGATTCAAATGACAAACCTCAAAATTCAAGAGCATTTTTTCCTAATGAAAGAAAATATTTTAAAAACATGTTGAATAGTTTAAAATGAAAGACACCAAAATTAACACCATGTGAAAAAAAAATGGTTCAAACAATGTATGAATTCACATGCACATTATTGGAAGGATGGACACAAAGGACAAATGTTCATGTTTTTTTAAGATACATGTAAATTAAAGGTCACGAAATTGATTTCTATCAATAAGTACCAAGTTTTTATTTTTCAATTTTGTGATTTAGCTCAAGAAGCAATCAGCCATAAGACAATGTAACCAAATTTGGTTGCATATTAAATATGAAAATAGAAAATAAACAAAAAATATCTATTTCTTGGCTACCTACTATAACTTATTATAAAATCTAGTGATTTGGAAAAAAAAAAGTAAAAATCTAGCTATTTGGTCTATGTTTCCCATGGAAAATCCTTTGTATAGGTTTCAATTGTATCTTTTAGATTGAGATTTGGTGAAATTTCACCCCAAAAATGTTGTTAAATATATTTCAACAAAGCACACTATATTGGTAACTTTTTTTACATCAATAATCTTGATTGAATGGACTTAATGGTTTAACTATTGGAAAATGAATTCCATCTATGGCCTATTCGATGTTTGAAAGACCATAAAAGCTCTTGTATTTCTAGACATGATTACTTCCATTTTTTTTTACCAATGAACCACATAATCATTTTTGGAAAACCACATTGATTACTTTATCACCTTTTGAATGATAAAGAAAACCATGGATCTACTTGTATCAAAAAGTTCATTGCATTTTAACATGTTTTGCACCTTGTATTAATATGTATATGGCATAGATTACACAAACTTCCACAACCAATGTAAACCCATATCTTATATCTTGTTTTTTATTCAAATACATCAATTAATTAGCCACATTGAACATTATATGAACTTGGTCATGTGAAAAGTGAGCAAATATTCATCAAATTGTATTCAATTATTGAAAAGATAAAAAGTTATACAATCCTCCTTGGTTTAACCCATTGTTTAATTTTGGAAATTATTAAGATCCCTAGGATAGAAGCTACTTTATGGTTATGAGGAATTGTTTTTGAATTGTAAAAAAACTACATTTTAGTTGCAACAAAAATATATATAAATCAAAATTTGCAAGAAAAATTGGAACATTTATCATAGTATAAACCATTTATGATGTTCATAATAATAACATGGGTTTTATCAAGAAGGCAATATCCTTATGATTAGTCATGATGTGCAACTTGAAAATAAACATGGTGCAAAAAAAATAAAATCAAAATGAACAACAAAACAAGTCATAAAAATCAAAGTGGACACCAATCACAATGATTAAAAACATTGAATATGATTATAACATTGGAAGACCAGACTCGTCATAAAAGTGATGAATTATTGATTAACATTGTGATAACACTAGATCCATGTATGGAAATAATGAAATATATTTAAAATTCTTAAGCTTAATCAAGTTGATCTAACATTAGGTGTGAACACATATGTGAAATTAGTAAGTTACAAATTTGGTAATTGTTTGGGAAAAGATTGAATAGGGGTAATTTAACAATGTAAATCCCTATATTTTATTTAAACCTCCACCTTATGTGTGGATGAAAATTTAAAACAAAACATGTTAGAATTTTTTTCAATTTATTTGATATTCTTTAAAAAATGGTGACAATGTTTTTGTTCTTCATCACCAACTACATAAAAAGATTATTCAAATTTAACCCAAAAAAAAAGCTTTAAAATTTGTCCAAATTTTGAAATGATAATGTTGATTTATTTTTTTAAATAAAATTAGACCACAAATGATCCTTACACCTTCAATGCATGTCAATTTTGTCAATCAATTTACTAGATATAATGTTCACATCCAAATAGGGGGAGAGGGCAATGTATATGCCTAGTTTTTCAATTCGCATAGGAGTCAAGGTTTAAAGCATATATATTGGTAATGTATAATATTATCCCTTGAGGAAATGTCACATTGACAATAATTCATGGTTTTGTTGTAAGAGATAGATCCTTATAAAATCTTAATTTGTAAAATTTTCCACTCCTAATGAAACAATCAACTTATCCTTTGGCTCATTTTCATTTGATAAGATTTTTTTTTATAAAAAAAAAACCCAAGAAAAATGAAGAAACTATACATGTACTTGATGAAGGTGATGAAGCAATTGGGTTGTCAATCTTTTTTCTAAGGAAAAACAAAATCATCACAATGTCATTTTTTAATTTCGAAACATAATGTAAAAATTAAACAAAATTGCAAACACATGCAAAGAAAGAGATGGCAAGGAGAGGGAGGCACAAAAGATAGAGAAAAGACATAACATGAAAAAGAAGTTATGAACATTTCCTAGTAATATATTAATTTTTATTTTTACCATCATTAGTCGTGATAACTGTGACATCAATTGTGAATGGACATGACAATGTTGAATAACATCCATAATAATAGTTAACATTTGATATGTTAAATAATCATATGATGTCATGATTAAATATTAATAGTGTTATTTAGCATCTCACAACACAAGGTGTGCACAATTTTTAAAAATTATGTTTAATTACATTTTTAAAAAATGCATAGGTTCTATAACACAAGCTTGAGAAAGATTGTAAGGTTGCACTTGAAACACAATCTAAATCAACATAACAATGTTGTTAGATACATTACACCTTCATTTAGTCAAAGACATTAATTCCTTTAATGATTCCACCATCCAAACAATAGGATCATCTCCACCCCCTCCTATAAGGGCCTCTATCGATGTTTGCCACATCCAACATAAAGTGTTATTTACCTTAGAATCCCCATCCATAAACATCAAAATTTTAACAATGTAAAGCGTGAGACTATTCAAATACACCATTTGGCCCACCCACTTGGAAACATTTCAATCCTTTTCATCATGAGAAAGGCACTTTGTTCCCCATCTTGGGAATTGATCATGCACCCAAGTTAGGGTTGTGATATTCTCCCTTATTTAAAAAAAGGTTGATCAATACCTTTATTAACATTATGGTGATTTGTTTGAAGCCTCAATAAAAATTGATTCATTTGAAGTCATGCATTCACTTTATTTTTATTTGGGTCCATGTGTGTTCTTGCTTACTGTTGCAACCTCAAAGGAAGGGTTGCAACAAAGACTATGAAATCACGTGGTTGTGGTATAAAAACATTTCCCCCATTTGTTGTAAATGTTCATAGAATGGTAAATTGTAATGTTAGCCATTTTATCAACTTGTTTTATGAACCCCGGCCTTGCATTACACAATATTTGACTAATAAACTCAAGCAAAAAAACCTTTATAGATTTGCCTTTATTTTCACACAATATACATTGACCATCATCTATCTTTGCAAGTTACAAGAATGTGAAGACGTGTGAAGATGGGCAATGATGGTAACAATAGATAACATGAGAATAACAATGGGAACAACAACCATGACATAGTAGCAACAAACATTTTTATATATTTCATAACTACGATATTCAAAGTTATAAATTATTTGGTGGGTAATGTTGACTCTAATGGGCACCACTATTAACACAAATGAGGAATCCACATAAATAATTTTATTATAGTAATTGATGCACATGCTTCAATAAAATGAAACAAAAGTTGATTAAATAAATGCAATAGGTTAGAGCAAAATGTGAGTAATTTTATTGAATAAATGATTGTTGCCCTTTAGAGTCTATATCTTCAATTTCTTATATGCATTCTAAATATCTTCAAATGATAGCATGCATCTAAATGAACACCTACCTTTGGAAAACATGGTTCCAAGCCCATAATGCTTTCATCCTCTGTAATTGTGTTTTGAACAATCACACAAGCATGATGAATGTTTAAAATGGCATTTCTTTTTTGTATCTTAGTTGGATTTTGCACAATTGCAAATTGTGATTGTAACGCTCCAAAACACCTTTCATCATCTTTGCATATTGTTTCTTGAACAACTACAAAGAATAGGTGTTTCTCCCCATATGGTTCATGCATTGTTTCCACGAAAATCAACCACTTGGGGTAGAATTTGTTAATGAATAGATAATGTTATGATACAACAAACCATTGACCACAAAAGCCTTGAGGTCATTACTTTCGCCCCTCAACTAATCAATAACTAAAAATGATTTGTCCAAAACATTGGTATCATTTTTAAATTAAGGAAGACCAAAATGCAATGTCATATCCAATGCCTTTGATTTACAACATCCTCTAAGATAATAGATTTTTTTTTCTTCATTAATGAATTGGCCTTACCATGCTACATGATGATTTTTTCAATGGTAGTGAATGTAATTGAGGCAAACATCATGGGAAACCTTCTTGTTGTTTTAATTTCCATCTATTGTTCCAAATTAATGCATGTGTGTTGCCACAAGTAGGTTGGTTTGAAAAGCTCCCAAATTGTTCTCACAAAATGTTCTAAACTCTCCATGGTCATGGATTATGGTAACCTACAAAACTTGTCCAATGCATTTGTTGTTAGCCCATCAGCCATTATTAAATAGCCATTATGCATTTTTGCAATGTAGATAGACCAACAATTTATCATATAATCATCATGATTTTAGACAAAATAAGAATCATGATTGCATACAAATTATATAATGCAAAGAAACAAACAAACAACACATTCTATAATGTTTGTGAAATAATTGATTGTTGTAAACAAAACAATATACAAGGTAATTGTGTTGGATTCATAAATCTCCTAGCTCTTAAATTCTTCCTATGTTTCCTTATCACCTTGGCCTAATACCTCCATTGCATTGTTTATTGTCGACCTCAACATTTGCCTATACTATTAGATCAAAGGCAAATTGATCTTTTTTGTTGTTGTTAATCATCGCTAAACTATGAATAAAGTGTTAGAACAATAGCTCCATGACTACAAGTAGATTGCAAGATGAAACATTATAAGGACTAGCCATTATTTTAATCCACATTACAAATGTCGATCGTTTCATTGTTCTAATAATGGAGACGCATTAAAAACAAGTCCATGGCAATTTCACAAGTAAAACATACATTATATTTTGGAGGAATACAACCTTCAAATAGTGCAAAAAAAGGTTTGAAATTTGAAGCTATAATTTTTTACACAATACAACAATCTCCAAAAAGCCCCGTAAAAAAAGTGACCATTTTTAATTGGCCCAAACACAATGATTGGACCAGGTTGGGAAATTTAAATAGTCTCTCACCTTATATACCTTACCCTATGGTCAATTTCGTGATTAAATAATCCTCAAAATAATGAAACAAATTTGTGTGAAAATATGAAGTTGACATGTTGAAAATCATCATAATTATGATAAGTTACACTCTAAATAATTTCTTCACTCATATGACAATATCATAGTAGATCATGAAAATAATAATAATAAATTTCAAATCAGAAAAATAATTATTATTATTTTTTAATTATTCATTTTTGTCAATGTGAAAACTAACCTTAGGCTGCAGTAGTCAAATTTCTCATGTTTATGAGTGGGGCTAGGGAAACATTTAACACTATGTTGGATGTGAAACATGAAAATGTCTTATTTGTTTGTCTATTATGCATTCAGTCAGGAACATTGCAATATTTTAGCAAAATGTTCAAAATCCCTAGAAGGATTTTATCAAGGACAAAATTGATGACAAGTGATTTCATCAAGATTTTTGGGACCTTCACACTCATTGAGAGCACTAGTAGTAAATGAGTGCAAATTCAGACTGGGATCATCCATCATCCATCTATCCATCCATCTAATATAGTTTCTATTTTTTGATCGATTTTTTTTTCTTTTTTTTTTTTTCAATTTTGTGATATAGCTGAAGTGGTGATCACCCATAATAGGATTAACACAAATCTGGTTGTTATAAACAACAAATAACAGTAAAACAGATTTTGTGCCTGGAAATGTAAATGTAGAAGGCAATCTAGCAATTAATTTTCAAAAATTAGCAAATATAAATTCCAATATATATATAATTCTACAAATGTCGCATCTCAATTCTCCACATATATTCGCTTGTTATTATACAGTAGTACCTTGGCATCAGGGAAGTTTTTTATTTTCTTTCATTTCTTTTCTTTTCTTTTTCAATTTTGCAATATAATTTTTTTGAATAACTTCTCAAGGATATATATATATATATATATATTATTTTATTAAATTTTATTAAATTTTATTTTTTTAGTTTATAATTTTCAAAAAATTCCCAAAAGTTCCCAAATTTCTGGTTGAAAAATAAATAGACAAAATTTGTGGAAAACCAAAAACACTACTTGGCAGCTTGCTTTGACACTAATTGTATTATTATTTTCAGAAATGCAGATTATTTTTGGAAAAAATATTATTATTCAAAGAAAAAACTAAATTGTGATTGAATATAGATAACAATTTGGAATATTTCTGGAATATTCTATTTAAAGACATGGATTCTTCAAAATAATTTTATTTTTTAAATTTTTTTTATATATATATTTGGACACTGAGATATTGAACCTGCCATGGTACTATCTATTATTATGGTATCTAGTAGGTACACTGCACAAGCATAAATGCAAACATCATTTTGTGACCCTGGCACCTTCTCCTTTTGAACCTTCCCCCATTATGTTCTGCTGAAGCTTATTGTACCCTAAACCCTAAACCCTAGGTAGGTAAAAAGTTGATCTAGTCAGGGTTAAAACAGAAGGGAACAAGCTTTCATGGGGGACCAAAAAGTAGCTCTTTCTGGAGAGAAGAAACAATGATAAGTTTAAAACTTGAATTGCAGAAAGTTGTACACACTTTGTTGATTCATTCATTAGTTTTGAAGGCCCTTATGGAGAACATACTTAATATTCATATTGTGTTAGTGTACTTCCTTCACAAAATGGATGCTCTCACTTCAACTACTAGAGGCTACTTATGGTGCATTCACACTTGATGTTAAGTCAGTGTTATTCAATGAAAATCTAGGTGGCATCCTACATGGCACGCAATGTTAAATAGGTTTCGATAGCATAATGTTAAGTGAATGTTAGCTTAACATAAAATTTTCATGGTAACTAGTTTTAAGTTCTAAATGACTAACATGATGATATTAGGGGACTCAACACTAGAGTCCTTAACACCAAGTGTGAACGCACCTTTACTAGGTACTACATATTTCACTTAAGGTGCATTTACACTCGGTGTTAGGGACTCTAGTGTTGAGTTCCTTAACACCATACTAGTCATTTAAGAATTAAACTTTACTTATGGTGAAGATTTTATGTTAAACTAACATTCACTTAACATTAAGCTATGGCCCATTTAACATTGGGTGCCACATAGGATGCCACCTAGGTTTTCAATTAACATTGATTTAATATCAAGTGTGAATGCACCATTAGAGACTCAGACCTAATTTGCATGTGAAATTAGGTCATGCTTGAAATGCTACAGATGCAGAAAATACTGGGACAAAAGCCAATTTTGGCATACTGGCAGAAAATACTTGGGACAAAAGCCAAAATTTTAGCCCAGTATTTTAATTTTGAAGATAGCCATTATTGCCCCATGTCTTTGTATGTAAGTTTACTAGTTGTACTTATTTGTAATTGTCATTTAATTAGTTTTTTTGGCTTTTTGTTGGTCTTGCCTACCAAGGCAAGGATATTGTGTTTAGATTCATTATAGAGTATAGTAGCTTAAGGCATTTTGGCCCCTAGGTAGTAATAATAGGTCTATTTTTATACATATGAGGATTTCCGAAAATTGAGATTTTGGGTTGTGAGATTTAGTTATAGAGTTACAATATCTTGAAGGATTTTGGTTTCTTTTAGAGGATTTTCTGAAGATTATATTTTTGCATGGTGAAATATATTTGAGTTTCCATAATTCTTCTTTTTTGCCTTAAGATACTTTTTTAATGTAAACTAGTGTGACCTGTGCCTTTGGCCCAAGTGTTATCACGTCCTCAACTGATTTTTCCTTCCAAATCCTGGTTATTTGGAATTTATTTTAATTTTCATAAATCACTCAAAAATCAATATCTCCCCCATTCTGAATCCAAATCTTACCAAATAAATTCCATCAAATTTTGCTCGTCAAGATCTTTCCAACAACACCAAAGGCACATTCCAATTCTTCCCAAAATTTCAGCTACAATCAAATTTAATTTTCAGTGAAAAATTTATTTAATATTCAAGAACTTTTGCACTGCAAGTCCAAATGCCATGGAACCAAAGCCCATGCACCCTCCTCGTTGAGAGCTTTCCAAAGACACCAAGAACACGATCTGAAGCATCCAAGTTTGGTGGACCTCATAACTACAAAACAAAACAAAACAAACTACCTTCCTTGATAGATAGATGGCAAGGCCAAGGTGTGCAAGGAGTCACTTGGTTTAGCCCATCATAGAAGAAAGGTACTGGAACATTGGACATGGCCCAAACTAGAATCATAATGGAGCTTTCCTTTTGCCCACCTTTATAAATTGTGACTAGTGTTGGCTAGTTCCAGGTACTTGACCCAATGGGTAGACCAGCTGCAAGACCTACATACCCCCCCAGAACCCAACCCAAGGGCCTGACCCAGGTCAGCTTGAGGTCAGGTTGATCCAGCCAAAGACCTAGCCCAATGGGTCTTGAAGTACTTTTTGTAGGGGTCAGGTCTTAGTTGTAGGTATAGGTTAATTTAGGTTTAAATTTAGAGCCATAAGATTACTTAGGCTAATTCATGTATTGCCTGCCACTTTGTGCTCCTCCCACAATAAATAAGTATTTCATGTCTTTACACATCATGGACGTATTCTTTCACTCATACTTTTAAACTTTGAATCTCTCCATAAATTCCAAGATATCTTCCCTTGCAAAGTTGGCTACTTGTTTTGATACTAGATCATTACTTCAACAATCATTCTTCCACTCAAGATTCATTATGCAATCACTAAATATCATAAGCGAGCCATACAAAAATTGGTAGAAAGTAGTTAGGCACCCATAACCAAATCGCCCACAATTAAAATTTTGATATTTTATTTACAAGATAATCTATGCATATCAAACAAACTATGTTTTGTGTCAATTGACATCCTTCTTCTTTTCTTCTCTTTTCAGCATTTCAACATGAACTTTTTGTGATTGTCACATGACATTTTGTTTTGTTATTCTTGGAAATTTGGTTTTTTTTTCTTTTTTTGGGAGAGGGGAAGGGGATTTCCTTTTCAATGTTACCAAACACCACAACAAGGTTTTAAATTGACCCTACCTTGAACCTAGAACTAAGAGGCTTCATCAAATGTAGAATTGTTGACTTGGAATTGACAATTTAAAAAACAAGACTTGACCTTGGAACCAATGAGTTTTAGTTTTTGAGAATATTTTCTAAACCCATAACCAATTAATCATCTTTTTAAAAAAACATGAGACCAAGCCCCCATGATTCCTTTAAAAAATCTCAACCTAACCAACATTAGTTGTGACTAAAGTGTTTCTTTTATTCAAAATTGGTAAATGACACATGTGACTATTTTTAGGCAATTCAAGTATATCAAATTGGCAACCCAAAAAAAATTAGGGTGATCAAGTGACTTTGTATGTTCAAGTAGTGTTAAAAACAATCTCCAAAATCAAATTGAAAAGGCAATCGCATGGAATTCTATGTATACAAAATAATAATCATCTAGAATCCATGTAAATAAAATGGCAACCATATGTAATTCCATGTAGAAAAGTTATCAAACAACTTGAATCCCATGTGGAAAAAATGGCAATCACATGAAAAAATTAGTAAAAAACAACTAACTACATGTACAATATTCGAAGGGAATTGCATCCAAGTTTGGAAGATCCTACTCAATGTAGGAGGATGTTGCTTATGAAAGAAAAAAAACCCAATATTGAGTAATTTGCAATGAAGTTCAAGTTGCAAAAAATGAAATTGTTTACATGCACATACTTCATACCAATCAATTTAGGGCATCTCCATGGGAGCATAGTAAACACCTCCCCAATGGTAAACTTTCATGTGAGAAGAAAAAACTTGAAAATTAGAACCCACCTATGCTTCCACCCAAAATAAGGTCTTCTAACCCTATAATATTTTTGTGTTTTTGTTGGCACTTTTGCATAAGATACAAAAGTTTTCCAAACCTAATATCTAACCATTTCTGACATTATAAGGAAAAAGCCATGGCATCACACAAATTTCATGCATCGCACCTCTTGTGACATCAAATACAAAGTTAAAAGAAAGGAAAAACCTTGTTGTTGAAGAAGATTGTCAACTTTGCAATTCCTATCTCCATATTTCATAGGACCTTACGACTAAGCAATGGACAAAAATCAGCAACATTTTGGGACATGGTGCAACAACACTACAATAATCAACCTTCAACATTTGTAAAAAGACTGACAAGAAAACTGACGACAAAATGGGGGTGATTAAACACAATGTCTCCAAGTTTGTGGGTTGCCATGGGTCTACTGTTTTTTTTAATGAATTTGGCACATTCTAAGAAAACACATTGAAAAAACCACTAAAATTTTACAAAAGCAAACACCCAAAGCATTAGTCTTTCATTTTTATACATTATTAACTCCTTTTCAAAAATGCACCACAGTGGGTAAACATGTGAAAAGATGTGTGCAAGACACCACTTGTGAAACCTTAAAAATTATAAGTATGTAGAAGGGGGCGAAGTAGAAATACTTCACAAGTTAGAAAATCCAAATTCCCTAGAGATCACGTAGAAAAGGCCTCAAGACTTGAAAACTATTAAAGAGGCTAATAAAATGAACAAGTTCAAAAACAAAATTATTAAAACTCCAATGCAGGTAACTAGAAGCATGGCTTCTACAACCTTGAGGAAAATCACCATCCTAGAGGAACAAACAACCATGACATTGTTCACCATGCACAAATATCAACTAGTTTTAAAGGAGGCATGAGACTATTTTAAAGTTATGAAGGTGTGAAAAACTCCAAAAACTTTGATTGCATTTGAAGATAAAGACATAAGTTTTGGTCTAACCACCCCAAATATTCATTGCCACAATTTTGAACCCTATACATAGACCACACAAGTAGAAAAAACAATAGATATTGCATTAAGATAGACATTCAAACCTAGATGCATGCATTAAAACATTCAAGCTTGTAAAAAAAAAATTAAATTCAAGTTGTTGCCTTTGAATGTTCACAAGTGTTCAATGAGGTTGTTTTTTAGTTTAAAGCATGCATCAACAACTTTTATGGCATTTGTGCCATTCGTGAAAACTTTAAACGTGAGCACTTTTCCAAATTGTAAAATTTTAGAATTCCACATTTTTTTAATTGTGAAAATAATTTAGTGTGTCTAATAGGTTATTATCATTTCATATTTTTTACCATCAACTTACATTTATTATATTAGTCTTTTGAAAGTCCTTTGTAAAAATGTCATTTTTGCTAATAAAAAATTTCACATCAAAAGTCCTTAATTAAACTAAAACCTAAAATTTGATCATATGGATTTTAATTTGAGTTTCTTAACATTCGTGTGAGTTAAAAAAAGATAATGTGTTATGATTACCATGGTTTCAAATGACATAAAACAAATAAATCTTTTTTTTTTAATGATAGAATCTAAAATCCAACACCCTTTGTGGCTCCTTCAAATGTGTTTCAACCCATTTGTTATCACCTATCTATTCCATTGTTTATTGGGATTTGCAATAACTTGAAATCTAGCTTGGAGAACCCTAAAACAATGTTTGACATCCTTTGATGTGCTTTCTTAACATTTTGTAAAATGTTACCACTTCTTTGCTTGTGGTTCATGGATCATTTGAACAAAGATCAACCACCTTGGATAAATCCCATCAATAAGTAAATAGAAACATTAATAGCCCTTTGATTCACTATGAAGTTGACATCATTCTCTAGACCTTGCAAGAAATTTGCAACCAAAGGAGATTGGTCAAGCACATTCAAATGATTGTTGCATCCATGTAACCCCAAATAAACATGCCATATCCGCAATGATTGATCAACAATTGCTTTTTAAATAATAGATTTTTGTTTATGCCATGCAACGTGGAAATTTTCCATCTATAATGCATACAATCTAGTGATGCAAACATCCCAAGGAAATCATTGTTTGCATTGATTATGAGTTGCTTCTCCAAATCAATATGTAATGGTTGTCGTAAATAATAGTTCAAAAATCTTATGATTTGCTTTGACAAAATGCTTCAAGCATTTTGTGGTGGTGGTTTATGCCAAACAACCATATTCATTAGTGGCATCTATTCTAATGCCATATGCTAACATTCACAAGGCTACTATGCATTTTTGGATTGAAGAAATGCCTAAGTGCCCACATGCATCCTTGCATTGCACAAAACAATATTCAAAGAGCTCCAAGTGCATGATTTGTGTGCTACAATGTGTTAAAACCCAATTACAAATAAACAAGATAACATGAAAAGAAGCATAAGTTTGACGCACAACCCAATTGGGCATTACCAATGCAAGGCATTTTGCCACATTATTCATTTAATACGAAGATTTGCAAGTGATGGGTGGGGTTGAGAATTATTTTTGGTAGTGGCCAATTTTAGAAGGTTGGTAGAAATGTCAATAATTAATTAATAGTGGGATAATTAATGCAGTGGCAGTGGAGATGTTCTTAATAAATGAGTGGAATGATTCAAACAATGTAAAATTTGTGTTAAAAAACACATGAAAAACACAAAATGCAAAAATGCAAATAGTCAAGCAATGGAGGTATTTTACTGCTTGAACACCTCTATTCCATGTCAAGACTTTGCAACATTACTCCGAAGCCCTCATAGTTATAGAAAAAAAAAGCATGTCCAAGGTTTTTTAAAAAAATTTAAGTTTGCTTTTTATGAAACTCAAATTTGAAAAACATCTTTCATATTTGATGATGCCCATAAGTTTGATGGCCATTGACAATTCAATGAATTTCAACCAGTCATATAAGCAACATGAGAGAAATCAATTGTTGGCCAAGTTGCACCAAAGTTTAATGGAAGGCTTATGATAGAAAGGAGGCTCCATAGTTGAATGGCAATTGGTAATCATAGTTAGCTTGAAAAAAAATGATTGTTACACCAATAACGTTTGGTCAAGCAAGGGTTACATGAACACTAATTTCATGCCAAAATTTTGCCCAAAGTTATAGTGTGTTTCAAAATGTTCAATTGTGTTGAAAAGATTGACTTAATTTCATATTACACTTAAAATTGAGAGGCCATGGGCTAACTTGGACTCAAAACAACCAAACCCTATTCGCTTAATTGAATTAACAATGGTTAGGTCTAGGAAATTGACAAGGTTTGTTAACAAGGGTGTTCAATGGTCAATTTAACATTAGAATTAATGAATCAAAAGGGAAAACATGACCTAATAGTTTTTCATGTTTCCTAAGATGTATTATATGCCCCCATAAAAAAAAGTTTTCTTTTTGATGGGTGATGTAAAATGCATCAATTGACATTGTGACAATTTATTTCATAAGCATGCCCAAAGTTAAAATGTCACAACAAGTTTTCTTTCAAGGAAAATTTTAATATTTTTGCACCTCCAAACATGGGTCTTCTACCTCCTAAGGTTATTTTGGGCCATCAAATTAGGTTGAAATCACCTACTTTCAACAATTGTTGATGTAAAAAGGGCCACATCAACAATTGTGAGTTGATCCTATTGTGCCCACTTTTTCAAAGGCCTTTAGGTCTTGGACGTCATAATTTGATCATCATCTAAAAGGTGTCACATTCATCCCCATGGCAATTGTGCCCATCACTTCTTTGACTTGTAACAATTGAAACCCCTCTTGTCACTATTCCCTTTAGTCAATTCATTGTCACTACCATTTTTTCTTTCTTTTGTTATCATTGTTGCCTTGCTCTTTATTATAGTTTGCAAGTTGTTTAAAGGTCCAAATGTAACATAATGAACAAAATATGCCCCCTTAAGTGATTGTTTAATTTGGAATATTTTCATATTAATGTATTTCATCATTACATAATTTTAATTAGTTTTTTTTAATATTTAACTTATTGTGTGTGTGTGTGTGTGATTTAAAAATCTTTCCAAGTCATTTTACAAGTCTTCAAAGTAGTTAAAATATTAGTTACAACTATTTTAAAAGTTTTTTTGGTATTTTTATTCCTTAGAATGATTTGAAATTTATTCACACGTTTTCACCATATATTATGAACATTGTTATATAAGTAAATTCAAAAATTTCAACACAAAATTAAATTACCATTTAAAATTATGAAATATTAAGCAATAGTTATAATTACATTGGTACATATTATAATGATTACAACCTTGAGTCTTGTTTGAGTTTCCACCCTAAAGTGTGGAACAAATAGGTTAATGATTAGAATATGGAAGCTCCAATGGCTAATCATCAATGAAAAGAGGTGGAAGCTCCAATGGCCAACTAGCAATTTCATGTTTGTTGTTCCAACCCTTAGGTGTTTGTTGTGTATAATCAAAGTTGCTTGGGCTTCAGAAAATTGATTTAACATGTGATGGCCTCCAACTTGAAGGTATGAGAATTGATTTCCTATCCACTGTTTATAAAACTTGTGATTAGGACTTTGCATTTTGATTAATAAATTTAGGTTTCAATGTTTCACTCATTTAATTGTGCACTTTTGTGTGTTTTTTGTCTTGTATAAGTTTGCACACGTGGTTTTTCTACATGCAAGTGTTGTCAATAGTTTCTTTTTTATCACATATTGGGGTTGTGTTCATTATTCACCATCATGGGTTTAAGACCTTGGGGTTTTAGTGATTGAATGTTGGTCACACATGCTTTGAATAATGTTACCTTTGAAACCCATGTTACATTTTTAATATCACATGCTTTTCTACAAATGTTTCAACTTCAAGCGAACATGTTGGCAATGCATCCCTTCAAATGATGGTTTTGTGACCATCATTACAAGTGAAAGATCAAAGCAATTGTTAGACATCATGTGCAAAGGTAAATGCCCTATGTCAAAAGAAATTGCAAAAACATCAAGTTGTGGCAAATGAATCAATATGAAACATTGATATTAATTAGAATCTTTCTCCAATTTTTTTGGGGGAGAGGAATGGAAGTTCAATTGGGTGTTCTAGGATGTTTGGGCTATACAACTTCCTTGGGTTAAAGTTGATATTGGTCCTTATGGTAAGATGATGTAGGCAAGATGTAAAATTTATACAATGGTGTAAAGAAGAAAAAAAGAATTTGCTTGTTGTTAAATATGAAAGATTGTAAAAACATGTAGGTTGCCACAAAGCAATTGCATGTTTTGGGGCGGATATATCAATCAATATTACATGAATTCCACTAGCTAAAATGAAAAAAAAAGTAGCAATTTGTTGTTTTTCATGGGCAAGCTTTGTGGCTCAACAAGATTTGAATGAGGATCATAACAATGAAGGAAATCCATGCAAATTGTCATGATTTTCTAGTTGCTAAAACAATAGTGGCCTATGATAGACTTTGAAGGTTGCAAGGAGTCATTTGATATCTTGAAAATGTTGAATTATTGCATATTTTTGTCTTTTTATCTACTCAAGTGGTACTGTAAAAGGTTTGATTCATCTTTCTTTCATGTGATGAAATGACTACCATCAACAATTAGTTTTGTATTTCAATCCATGTGTATGATGTGGAAGGTTGGAGAAGGATCCCAATTATTTTTGCATTGTAACAAGTTGTTGAAGGTTTCAACATTAACAACTTGACAAAAGTAATCATGGATTTTTTGCACATGTATTTTTTTAAAGAATTTAATGTGGTTTCAAATTTGATTTGTTTTGGAACATATAGTTTGATGACATCCTAAGGGTCAAAGACCATCTTATATATAAATTCAATTGTCTTCCCGTTTGTGACGTGACGTTCTGTTACATAATCATTTTTTATGTTTCTGCTGCGGAACCGGCCATAGGGAAAAGCATTTTCGTCTAGAACTAGCACCCCCGGGAAACCCGTTTGATTTCTACACAACTGTCCATCCGTCCATCCGTCTGTCCGTCTGTGACAGGGCGTTCCGACCTATTAACGGTCTCTGCGATGCGATTCTGCAACCCCCCAGAAATGAGCCGCAGAGACCGATTCTGCTACGTATTTGCTTCTTTTTTTATCTTTTTTTTTAATTTGTTTTTTTGGAAAAATCTAAAGCTACGTATTTGCTTTTTTTAATCTTTTTTTTGGATTAAAAAATTAAAAAAAAGAAATGGGCAGAAAAATCTAAGGCTACGTATTTGCTTTTTTTTTTTATTTTTTTTTTTT
>Ga0209611_10002355_pt1 | contig 33145 bp, 29 predicted proteins | sample S1TSphgellanicum_3_FD_187693 | JGI IMG/M metagenome (GOLD analysis project Ga0209611, IMG submission 187693) | Host-associated microbial communities from peat moss isolated from Minnesota, USA - S1T2_Fc - Sphagnum magellanicum MG (SPAdes) (version 2) | ecosystem: Host-associated > Plants > Peat... | reverse complement strand
ATCAAATTGTCATTCATTTAAACTAAAGTTTAAGGACTCAACACCATGTCCAACATAGTTGTAGACCATTAGTCACTTGAAATATTGTTTCTAACGCATAAGCTATTCAAATCCAGCTTGCCATAGTTCATTAGAAAACTAACTACAAGGCGCATCTTGCTACCAAATTTTAAGGTCTGCAACTAAACCAATAAGAAATTATGTTACGAAACTCGAGAGGGTTTTACAAAAGTGATAATTCAACTTAACTACAAACCACCAATCATTTGAAATATTGTTTCTAACACATAGGTTATTCAAATCCGGCTTGCCTTAGCTCACTAGGAAACTAATTACAAGGCGCACCATCTTACCAAATCTTAAGATCTGCAGCTAAACCAGTAAGGAATTATACTACCAAACCCGAGAGGGTTTTATGAAGGCAGTTGGTTGAACTTGACTGCAGAGCATCAGTCACTTGAAATATCATTTCTAACACATGTATTATTCAAATCCGGCTTGCCTTAGCTCATTATAAAACTAATTATAAGGCGCAACTTGCTACCAAATCTTAAATTTTACAGCTAAACCAGTAAAGAGTTATACTACCAAACATGAAAGGGTTTGTGAGATCTTTTCTAAAGTTCCAACCTCTCTATACTATCACTACTCATTTCCATTCCTCCCAAATTATTACAAAATTTTCATTCTACTTTTCTTATTTTCCTCATCTGCTAAGACTAATAATTTTTTTCCTCTTCAAGAAGCTTATGGGAACAAGTATTCAAGATTGAATTGAAAATTATGTCCGGGGAAAAAAAATGAACCCCCAATTATCCGAATCCGCCTTTTAAAGAGAATGAAAAGGGAGGTGAAGGTAGATCCAAAGCTTGGTGGCCAATGGAACGTTCCATGCTTGGTGGCCAATGGAATGTTTCATGCTTAGTGGCCAATGGAATGTCCCAAGCTTGGTGGTTAATGGAAAGTAAAAAAAACACATTTTCACCTCTTCCCATTTTCCCCTCAACAGACTTCACTTAAACTTTCAATTTTTTCCTTTGACCTTATGGTTTTACTTTACCATGGTTCTAGGTCGTTACTCTCGTTTTTCTTTCTTTTTCCTCGATCTATAAATTACGATTTTGCACCTTAATTTAACAAGTCCTTCACACCTTCATTGTTGATTTGATTTTGATTGAAGATCTGACCTTTTTCCTCTTTTTGAAATTATGGCGTCACGCATGGTCATATCTTTCGGGCCCTAGGCCGCATAAGTGAATGAAGAACCGCCTCCGAAATCATCTCTAAATCTGACCCTAACACAACATCCTCATGATGAAAAACCCGAACCTTGAAAGGTATGTGGTCATCTTGAAGTTGAACCCCTTCGAGCCTGGTACTATCGTACTTCTCCAAATTCTCGCACCCTGGTGATCTTCCTGCAAATCGACCCTGCTTCTGGTGACGAACCTGAGACCATTTGTGAAGGTTATTATGAAACTAAATATACTTCTATCTTCGCATGGTCTTCAGTTCCCGGCGTTGGACACTATCGTTGGTTGCGCGGTCCGATTCGTTAACTACCTCTTAATAGCAAGGCGGACTACCTAATTCGCACCATCCAACACATCCTAAATTTCCTGCATTATGAATTATCACTATGGCATAGCCCAGGATTTCACATGTACTTACAGCTCCTTGCTGAGTTCATTCACAAACTAAATAAATGTTTCAATTATTATGAGACTCCTGTTGCCATTGGCACACTATTATATTATCTATTTAATTTTTAAGTTGTCACGAATTAACCTTATGTTTAATGGCTTGAAGATTGTTCTATCTCTATTAGACCTTTCATTAACATTCCTTTAATTACTTCAAGAATTTTTAACATCCTTGTTGTTCATTAAATATTAGAACAAGACCAATGTTGCGCTAAACACCAAGAATTCTAGTGTTTACTTTTACCTCCAACCCTCTAGAAATTTCTCACCCCTAATTATGTAACAAAGTTCCCAAAACTATGGTTAACAATTTTTTGTTGAAGAAAAGAACTAACCCAACACTTTATTCATTAATAACGCACTTCATAAAAAGAAACAACCCCTCCATGCACCAAACGCATTCATCAGTCCCTATGAAGTTGTTAAAAGCCCCTAATAACCTTACCCCACTCAAATAACCCTAATGCAACTCTTAAAAATCGAAACTACCGCACATGGTTGTGTCGGTATGGCTCACACCCACCTACTTAAATGTAATACCTACCTACCTACATACTACCTACCTATCCACCCACCTATAACCTACTTATGTATGAACTACTTACCTACCTACCCACCCACTTAGATGTACTACTTACATACCTACCTATCTACTTGCCTATAACCTACTTACATATTAACTACCTACTTACCCACCTACTTAAATGTACTACTTGTTTACCTATCCACCCACCTATAACCTATTTATGTATGAACTACTTACCTACCTACCCACCCACTTAGATGTACTACTTACATACCTACCTATCTACTTGCCTATAACCTACTTACATATTAACTACCTACTTACCCACCTACTTAAATGTACTACTTGTTTACCTATCCACCCACCTATAACCTATTTACGTCCTACCCACCTACCTACATACATATTACTTACCCACCCATTTGATATAAGGAACTCTTCAAACCAATGGGTTTTGACCCCTGTAATCGCTCCTTAAAGATTTAGGAATCTTTCGAGACTTCAACTCCCCTAGTCAAAGTTGCCTTGGGAGTGTGAGGGTTCATTCTCTCACACTCTCCTGCACTCCCAGGAATATAAGATGTGTTTCCCAGGTCTCCCTCTTGTCTTGCCCTTTTACAAGCCCTTGCTTTGGTCACGAGCCCAAGGTTACGGTTACAACATTATGGTTTAGAGAGCACCATATCTTAATAGTTGCACGCATTGTCTAATGAACACATTGATCATGACCTACTTAAAAATCCATTTGATTAAGTTCTCATTTCTATTCCAAGTCCTTCTATATTATTTCCTTCTTTCACTACTCTACTCAAACTACAAAGAGGAAAACTACCAAATTAAAAAAAAGATTGTAAACTTGGTGACCATTTTAGATTTTCAAATTGATGGACCAACCACGATTCATGAAGCCTTGATTGGTTTAGAAAGGGAAAATTGGAAGGAAACTTTGGAGTTTAAATATGATGAAACATGTCAAAACTTTTTTTTTGTGGTTTCACTTTTGGTGTTTATGTTTTATATTTTGATTTTCACAAAGTTAATCATATTTAATATTATTTGAAAAAAAACTTGAAGTATTAAAGTCAAGGAATAATGGGTATATTTATGGTATATATATTATAATGGAACTTGTTTTTTTATTTTAGACTACATTAGGTTTTGGTTAAATTAATTAACCAAAACAATTTTGAAATGGAATTTTAAAAAATGGCTTACCTCACATTTCTTGTCATCTTCCATATGAAAGTGATTATTTGTCAACATTTTAATTTACCACATATTTATGGTCATCACCTTGAAAAAAACCCATTTGTGATATTATAATTATCAAATTTTTCACATGGTTCATAAACTTATAATTCCAATCATATGGAACCACAATGTTTATTAAATACTATAAATTTCATGAAGATTAAAAATCATTTCTTGAATATATTTTCATTTTCTAGCATGATGTGATATACATTTATTTTACATTAACATATTTTAACATCACATCATATGAAATTTAAAAAATAGTTTTTATATCATTCACTTCTTTAGGTTTTGACCTACCATAATTTATGCAAAAACATTGTGAAGATCCTTCATAACAATGACATGGTTAAAGTTCAAAAATGGTACCCTTAAAAAGCAATACACATTGTGATAGCAATCTTGGCCCTTCCAAATGCGTTTTCACCCAAACATTTTCACCAATTGCCAAAATTGCATCATTAAGAATAATGATTACACTTACAACTACACATAATCTTTCACATTCACCAAATGCATGTAAAGACAACATCCCTAAATGGAACCCCAAATGAAAAAAATTACATGCTTCAACCAAAAGGGTTTGTTCACCCAAATCACCTAGAAAAGGTTTGTAGACTTTTCATAATATCTTATTGTTTAAAACAATCATCACAAATGTGGTATGAAAGATTTAATTCTAATCTTTTCTAAACAAGGTTCACAAAATGTGTTGTTAATCCCAACATTTATATGAAACATGTTTCAATTCATTTTGTTTGCCATGGGCTTTATGTGGATTATTCAATACAACTTGTGAATGATGATGAACAATTCTTACATGGCATCCAATTAGACTTCTCCAATACATTTGAAATGATTAATATTGGCCCCATCAAAGTTTTTTTCAAATTCAAGTAAATAGGAATGTCATAAACCATTTCATTCACTTGTCCCAAGATAAATATCTTACATATATCCTCAAACATTTTGGGGTGTTGAATTGTAAACTTTTTATTACTCTTTTACCAATTGAACAAAACCTCACAAAAGATATGGGACCAAAAGACATATTTGAAACAAACTTGATGAAAATCATGCCATACATTAAGTGTTTGGTTGTTTCATGGATGCAATGACAAGTATTCATCCAAATCTTGCTTTTCTTCTAAGACAAGTTGTTCAATTCATGGAAAATCTTGGATTTGTTCATTGGATAATAGTCCAAAACCCATCTTTTGTTACATACAAGCCATCAAAGATATGGGAATCAAATATGATGGTAAAGGCTCAAATAAAAGTATGTTAAAGATTCAAAGATGGATTGATTTTGACTAGGTTGGACATCAAGACTTTAACAAGTTTACATCTAGATACATATTTTTACTTGTGGGAGATGCAATTTCATGGCAATGTAAAAAGTAAATTACTATTGCCCTTTCCTCAACACAAGCAGAGTACATTGTAGCTACTTTAACAACAAAGAAAGTCATATGGCTAACATAATTTATGAAGGACCCTGGATTACCTCAATTGCAACCTATTCCACTCATATGTGATAATCAATCATGCATTGTGCCCTCAAAGACAACTAAGAAGGTCATAATTGCACCAAACACATTGACATCAAAATTTATCATTCCTTGTAACAAAAGGTTGCAAGCTTAAAGATCAAATTTAAATATTGTACTATAGAGGAATGCTTGCAAATGTTTTAATAAAAGCTAACTCCAAGGAAATTTTTATACACTTAAAATGAAAGATAAAAAAGATGTAGAAAAGTAGATAACTAAATTTTGGAATCTACTAGACTAATTGACCATAACAAAAGCAACAATTTTAGAGATGGAAAAAACACATTACATTTGTTAGGCTCAATGCCTTGAATTCATTTGCTTCATTAGTAATGGCAAAAATTAGTAAAGTAGGAACAATGCAAGAAGTAATTAGCTTATTGCTAGAAAAAAAAATGAAATGAAAAAATGACAAAAGTGAAAAAAAGAATGGTTCTCTTGGAGACTTCTAAATCTACATTTAAGAAATCCAAATGAAATGGAAAATGTCATATATGTGGGATCTATGGAAACTTTGCAAGAGAATGTGCTACACTCCATCTTACTTAAGAAAACAATTTTGTGCAACAAGCCAACCTAACGGGGTGAAAGCATAATAAAATATACAAAAAATGTAATTATCTCCAAGGTAGTCAAAAAATGGTCCAATTTTTGACATAAGTAGAAGAAAGTAGATTAAAAAAATATAATAATGGTGTTTTTCTTTGAGTTTATAATGAGATGATTACAAAATTTGAAAAACTTTGGCACAATAAAAGTAGATAACAAATATGTTTGAAAATGATTGGTTAAATTGAATTTCAACCTATTTTTTCATTAGAAGTTTGATGTATTTTATTGTAATATTTAAATGTTGAGAACTTACAATTACATTTTAAAGCTACATTGTGTTGAAAATGGAGAATATTCAATAATTCATCTACTTTCACCTATTTGTATAAATTTGAATAACCAAAAAAGTAGGAAAAAATACAATTATTTTTTAAAATTTTACTTGAATGCATATTAGATATGTGATTAATCAACATCATTATGATAAAATGAAAGATTATTCTCATGTTGATCATTAAATTAAAAAATATTTCTACTTTCAATACATTAAAATTTATTTACGGTTACTTGGTTTTTTTTGTGACAAGGATAAAAAAATTGTTCACTTTACCATGCTTTCACTCAATGCAAAATGAAATGCTTTAATCATATTTAATCAAATGACTAAAATGATCTTTGAAAAATGTTCAAGAAGAGTCAAATTGTGAAAATTATGAGATCATGAAGATGGAATACAAATTTGCATGGATCATGTGTAGAAATAACTTAGTCACATATGAAAAGTCTTTTGCATGTGTAAAGATCTAGAATAATCATGTTGAAGGGGAGTGTTGTGGATATTACCACATGTCATATTTTAGGTGATAGACACATAATAAATGAAAGGGTGCAATCCTTGTGGTTGGTTACATAATAACCTATTGGTAAGATCAAGATACATGCCTCTTTCATAGAATAAAAACATAAATGTTTGTTGTCATATCTCATTAAATTAAATAAAAGGTTACCTTTGTGGATACAATTATTTTGTTCATGTAGTTTTCAACAATGAGTTCATGTAGTTGAACTAATTAACTTTCCTTAGTTTTTCTACTTACAAATTATGCTATAGGGGTTCAATGTTAAAATTTAAACATATCATTTTTATTAAACAAATAGATTATTGACATTCTTCATTAGTGCAAAGGTTTACCACTATAATTAAACTCAAAATTAGATTCATCTATTGGTTTGGAAAATGGTTTATCCAAACACTGGACTATGTATCCTTGTCAACCTTAGAAGGTCCATGACAAACCTTGATATGTTTCAAAATGCACACCTACTTCACAAATAAATTTACCAATGTTTCAAACTTGTTGGGTGTAATGACAAATGGAAGACTTGTCTATTTATTTCACTTGACTTGCAATCTTATTATCATACTCATTCAATCCATAAACTTGTTACGTGAATGACATGGAAATGTGCAAAATGAATGATGCAATTTACTGGCAAAGTAGACAAGGCACCCACATCAATTTGAATATTGTTGATCAAATGTATTAGTTCCCATTCCTACGTATAAGGAGTTGATCCATGAACATCCCAAAATACATTGAGATAAAAACACAGTCAAAGGAGCCCCCCAAATTAGTGGACATTCATTAAAACTTGTTTTTTTGTATGTTTGAAAGATCACAAGGGAAATATAATAGTTTAGATTGTCATAAAAGTTCTTGGAATATTTTCCATTAATTGCAAAGTTTATGTGCTCAAAAATTGACACAAATCAAAAAAGGTTTTGCATGTTCAAAACATTCAAACCTTGAGAATGGACAATCCTTATTTTTTCAAACATCCATGTTTTTTACCAAATGTGCACATCCTTCTAAAAATTAGAAAGGATTTTAACATTGATTATTAGAAGGGAAAAAAGAGTTGAACCAATGATTTTTTCTTATATAACCAATTTTAACACATTTGGTTCAAACATGCTTTTAACCTTGAAAATTATAGATTTTGAAAATGTGGCTTTAACAAAAGTTGTTCATATTTATGTGATAAAGGGCATGAATGTGTAATATATATGTTACAAATCAATTTGTAATCAAAATGTATTTATATCTAATATGCAGTGTGAAACTGGATATTCAAAGTATTAAAATTTTAATTATAAACCAACACAAAAATAACATGTTTCATGTGCAGTCCTTGGAAAAGGGGAAAATGACTTTTACCTTTGCGCCCTTAGTTCCTTTGATTATGTTTTCACTCATTAAACGTTTATTTATTACATGTTATGTCATTTTCACCCATGCAATTAATATGAATATGGTTGTTGTGGAACACATGTACAAGGATTAGTCAAAAACCTCATACTTGAAATGACCCTTATGATATGGTTAACCCTTAAACATCAAGGCAAATCAATTTGGTTCGTTCTTTTGTGTATTTTTGTTTTTCTTTGACATTTTAATGTTAAAGAGGTTTTTCCAAATGATGTAGTGATGCACTCCCAAGTCCCGGGTTGAAGCCACTTGAAGGTCCAACTATGTTCAGTTGCGGAAAGTTGGGACTTGAGGGGTGCTCTCGACTTCCAGCACTAAAAGGGGGTAGAGGGGCGTGTTAGAAGTCCCGGGATTAGACTAGGAAGATGGACTAGAAGATCAAGCTTGAATCTGCATCCAAAACCAACCACAAGAGGGTTAGTTAACATTCGGGAACACCCTTGGGTGTTGGGACAAGCCACGGGCACTTTTACACACAAGACTCACCACGGCCTGGACTCGGGGGAAGCCACCACCTTCCCCCATATAGTATATTCTGCAGCTCTCCGTCAAGGCTACATCCAAATGGCTCTTTTTCCCGGGACTCCCAAGTTGGAGTCTCGAAACTGTCATGGGTTGGAGTCCCGGGACTTTGGACGATCAGAGCTCCTCGCCCCGAACTCAGATCGGGACGAGCTCTAAACCAAAGTTGTAGCTTTCGTTGAGAGCTTTCCAACGTCATGTTGCACTTCTTGAGGCAACGTCGGGAAGAAGTCGACTCCCGACTTTTAGTGGTCGGGAGTCAAACTGGCAATTTGACTCCCGGCCCTTCTTTTGCCCATAACTTGAGCTGAAAATTTCCAAAAGGGAAATGCAAGGCCATTTTGGGCATCTACGTTTCAAGAGCTTTCCATTGATATAAAGAACACACCAAGACGAGGAGATTTGACCCCTCAAATCGTCTTCTGAATTTTCGGGACTCCCGGAGGACTCCATTTTCCCACTTTTGGGAGTGTGAGTTGCATTCTCATTCTTAGCCCCAAAGTGGGGTTGCGACATGTAGAGTTGGACAACAAGACCTTTTTTTTTAATGAAGAAAAATGTAAGAGAGGAAAATACAACCATGTAAAAAACTGAAAAAGAATGAAATAAAAATAGAAGAGAATTAGTTCATTGTAAATTCAAAAAAACATGTGAATGAATATAGTGGCAACCAAAAGTCCACTTGTAAGGCAATTCTAAATACATGAAAATCTCACAACTACACAAAAAATAAGCCTTTATACTATTCCAACATGATTCCACCTAAAAAGTGTGTCCATTATATGATGCATATGGCAAGCATTTTGGTTCATTTGGAGTAATAATAATTATGAATTTCAAATGACATTATGAGAAAAAGGAATGTTTTGCAATTAGCTTTGCAACTCAATTTTTGAGTTGTAATGACCATTTATAGTTCACCATATTTTTATGCTATGAATGTTATTGAACAAGTTGCATGAATTGCAATAAACTATAAGATGGGTCAACTCAATGCAACTCAATTACAACTCTATCAAAACAACTCATTTTTAATTACTATGTAACTCCATTACAACTACAACCATAATGTCATGTTGACATTATTAATTTTCATTCATCCATTAAAATTTGGCATGTGGCATTTTAAATTTTTTTGGATTTAATTTTTTTTTTGGGAAGTAATCTTCATTGTTTATTATGATTGTTAATGATGGTCCAAAACTATAACACATGGAATAATAAAAAAATTGCCACATGGCATATTAATCAAATTTTGAATCAAAATAAATATCTATTTTAATAACTAGGTAGGTCTATACATAATGATAGGTAGGTAGGTAGGTTGGTGGGTTTTACATACCTACATTACACATGTAGGTAGGTAGAAATAAAAACTTACTTATTTACATAAGTAAGCAAAGTAGGTAGTAAGGTACAAAACTAGGTGAATTAAAGAATAGTCATGTAAATATTTTTTATTTATTTTTTGTTTTACATTTAAGGTTAAACTTTTTTGAATTCATTCCAAAATGGCACATGTATTTTAATGGGAAAACATAAGATAAAACACCTTTTTTATATAGTTTGTGACATGGGATGCAAAAACAAAGCATATGGGTTAAAACTTGAATCCTTTAGTTGTTTTTTAATTGCAAATTGAATTGCAAATTGAGTTGCTACCATAGAAACTTTTTTCCACGTACTTTGTGCTTCTTTTTTATTACGTAAGTCATACAATTAAATTAATTATCATTTGATATTTATATATGTGAATTAATTACTTAATGTGTGTGTGTGGGTACAAAAAAACATAAGTTCAAATGACAATGTGTCAAAAAAATTGTGTATATAAATATGTTAGTTTGTCACTTGTTCCTATTTGTGAGAAAAAAAGGATGATAGTTCATTTTGGGTGATTTTGTGTGAAACCCACCATGCATTGTATGAAAGGTGACTACACAAGCACAAGGCACAAAGGTGTGTGATTGAACTTTGTTACTTTTTTGAGGTGTTAAAATGCATGTGTTTATCAGTTTGAAGGGGAATTTTAAGAATTGTTTTGAGATTTTGTGTGAAACCCATTATTTCATGTAATTAATGCAAAACTAGAGGTCATGGGTTTGCATGTTTTAATAGAAATGTCTAAAGAGTGTGATGGGGAAATAACTATTTTTTTGGTGTTGAAAATTTACAATAAACATTTTGGAAAAAATTGTGTTTTTAATATTTTTTAATGGCTTTGAACATTAAAACATTATAGGTCAAAGTTAAGATTTTGAAGTATTATACAAAAAAAAAAATCCTAAAATATTAATTTATGTGAAATTTTAAAACAAAATGCAATGCATTTATTTCCATTATTAAAAACTCAAATTAAATAGGTTTAAACATCTTGAAAGAAGAACATTAATAGTTGTAAGCAACGCTTTCCTTTCACATTTAAGAAGAAGAGCATTTAGGGGCCATTGAGTGGCCACATAATGTTTAAATTATTTTTTTTTGTCTTTCTTGGGCAATTAAGGAGAACTATCAAATTGCTTCCCAATGCATTTCACCCCATGTCTAGAAAGAAGATGAGTAGGTGGCCACTCGATGTTTAAAAAAAAAAAATTCCTCTTCCCCCAAACAATCAAGGAAAAACATTAGGTGGTTGCATGATGTATTTCCTTTACCATTTGGGAAGAACATCATTGAATGATTGCTTGATTTTCATTTATCTTGGGTAATCAAGGAGAAACATTGAGTGGCCACCCTACACATTTCCTCCCATCCACATCTAAGAAGAAGACCATTAGGTGGCCATTTAATGTTTCTTTTTAAATTATTTATTTATTATTCATATTTGTAATTTTGGAATTATATTCTTTGTGCATTCAAAAAAATGCATTTGGTAGTTGCTAAATTGTTTTCCCTACATCTAGGAAGAAGATTGGTATTTTGATTGTATCATAAAATTGAAAAATAGATATTACTCTTCGTGAAGCCAATTAACTCATAATTGATTTAACTTGAATCCATAAAATTAAAAAAATTATAATTATATTTTTTTATAAGATTTCATGTAAATCATTATCTAAAATATAGCCTTTTGTGTTAGGGTTGTTTCTTACATATGTTCAATGACCTTCAACATTAATGGGTGTATTAATGACTAATTATGATAATTTGACATCATCAGATCCTAGCAATGTATGTATAGGTCAATGTCATACATTCAAATGCATTGAATTTTGAAAAATCAATGTTGAAAGTTCGAAAATACAATAATGGGTTTCAACTTTTTATTATGTATTTGAAATTATCATTTATTATGATTAATGTTAATTTGAAATGACCCAATGAAAGGAGATCATCTTTCATTTAACTTTGATGCTTTATCTACACATTGACTAGGCATATTCATGGTTAGGCTACCACTTTTTGAACACAAGACTTTAGGATTTCATTTTTGTTATCTACCAAATAATTTTTTTAGATGGAATCAATTTAAGGGTGAAAATTTGGATGATTCAAATTATGATAGTTCATGTGGTGGTGGTGATTTTTCCCATGCATATGTAATTATGCATCAATACTTTGGTAAAAAAATTAAAATGCAAAAAAATGAATACATGAATTTCTATAAACAACTTGACTTGTTTTTTCGCATGAATATTTTCTACATGTGACTTACACTTGTGACCACAAATTTTAAGTCTATTGAAAACAAAACAATTAACCAAATGAAAAAATAAAAATAAAAATTCATTATAACCTTCTTGGAATGAATTATGTAACTTTCAAAATTCTTGTGCCATATATTATTTAGTCAAATGCATTTAATGAACATGGTTGAACATAGATGTAAACATTGTTTATCCATGAACAAAATTGAAGACAATTGCACTATTTTATGATTTAAAAAATTTCTTTAAAATGAAAATTATAATTAGAACAAAGATTTAAATTATTTAAATTTTCTTTAAAAAACATTTACGTTGTATTGAATCTATTCTTAAAATTTTTAATTAGTTAAACATGCCATTATTCTAATTATATGCACACAACAATTCACTTTTATTATAAGACAATAAATACTATTAAAAATTCAAAATAAAGAAAATAAATACTATAAAAATTCAAAATAATCCTGTGCATTTTTTTCATTAAACAATCCTTTTGGGTATCCTAATTGTGAATGTGTTCAACCATTTATCTTGTTGCTTATATAAAATAAAATAAAATAAAATAATGAATGCTAAAATGTAAGGAGATATTGCAAGAAATTAATGTTAATCTCAAAAACAACCTCCTTGTCTTTGGATTAACATTGATTTCACTAGCATACATTCTAGGCCAAGCGTGTGTTCACCAAACAATCAATGTTGATTTCCAATTATCAATGTCGATTTCTTTAATTTCTGTTGAGATAAGCACTGGTTTGACACCCATTAATATGCTTTAAATATGTTTTCCCTCCCATGTTAGAGGAGTGCATACTGGTTTGCACATAAATTTCCCTCTCCCACTTGATGAACAACTTACTAGAGGTGTTAACTGGCTGGCTAAAAACAAAATCCATGTACAGAGGGAAATTAAACAAAAACTGTAAGAAAACCAAGCAAAAGGTTTTGTGAGTTCTGCCAAAAACCAAAACGAAAAGAGATTTTCTAGTGTCTATGGGGTTAACATTACAAAGTGGAATTCGTCATCTACAAAAGGAGGGCACTTTGAAAATCAGGAGTCAAGGTGTCGCTTTTGAAAATGCGTGCCCTCTTTATTTCCCATGTTTTCTTGTGATACCCGGGTCTGGGAAACACACAAAAAAATGCGAAAAAAAATCTCATAGGCTGAATAACGCCCTCGTAGCATGGCATTCCTGAAATAAGTGGCCCCCTCAGCTCTGCCTCAGGCAGGTGCTTATTTCTGTGGCATCATCACCCTACACAAACATGGCAAGAATCATGGGTCATGGTCAGATGATTTGTGAGTGCCACTCACAACAAGGTGTCAGACCATCATCTCCATCACAAATAAAAGTGCATAGTACACTCTGACTTCATCAGATCCCAACGGTTGCTGTAAATAAATAAATAATCAACCACGCAAAATCTGGGGCAAACCATTGGCGAAATCCATGTCCTCAGTTTCTGTAGTATTTCTGAAAAATGAACAGTAGGTCATGATGTTGGCTCGCACTGGCGAGACACAGCTAATCAAGAAACGGTAGTGCAATCATTGCAAAAGGGGTTCATGGAATTGGTAGAAGCAAAGTTATCACCATCGCTATTGAAAAGCTTGCAAAGTTAGTGATCAACATCAAGCTATTTAAGAGCTTGCAAAATTAGTGATCAACATCAAGCTATCAAGCTATTTAAAAGCTTGCAAGATTAGTGATCACCATCAAGCTATCGAAAAGCTTGTCACAACCAGGAAGGTAACATCCAACACAATGCAAGAAGGAATTGAAGAAGAAACTAGGGCTGCAAAGCAGCTTGATCCAAATTTGAGAACGAACCAACCATTGGTGGTGGAATGTCAACGAGTTGCAGCTGCACATTCCATTCAGTGCAAGAGGGTTCACCGAATTGGTAGAATCAAAGTTAGTGATCACCATCAAGATATTGAAGAGCTTGCAAAGTTAGTGATCACCATCAAGATATTGAAGAGCTTGCAAAGTTAGTGATCACCATCAAGATATTGAAGAGCTTGCAAAGTTAGTGATCACCATCAAGCTGTTGAAGAGCTTACAAAGCTAGTGATCACCATCAAGCTGTTGAAGAGCTTGCAAAGTTAGTGGTCACCATCAAGCTATCGAAAGGCTTGGCACAATGAGGAATGTAACATCCATCACTTAACAAAAAAGGAATTACGGACGGGAGGAAGGGGGCTACAAAACAGTCTGATCCAAATTTGAGAACCAACTGTCGGTGGTGGAATGTGATCAATACGTTTATGCAGCGGATTCCACTCAGTGCAAAAGGGGTTCACAAAATTGGTAAAAACAAAGTTAGTGATCACCATCAAGCCAGTGATAAAGCTCGACACAATGAAGAGGGAAACATCCAACAGACACCAAGAAGGAATTGACACTACAAAAACACCTTGGTCCAAATTTGAGAACAAATGTTCGTGGTGGTGAAATGTAAAGAAGTTGCAGCAGCACATTCCACTTCGGATTCAATTTCATTTCCTTTTGACCTAGAAATTCAATACTAGAAGAAGCAAATGCAATTGCATTGCTCTGTGGATCATGGGCATTGGCAAGGGTTGATAGAGGGAGTCAGAAGAAGCAACAATGAAGTGGTGAGAATCATCATCAATCTTGTTTATGTATCTGATTGCAGATGGGAGTGCAAGTGGTGGCTATGGTCTATCAGTGCTGGCTATGGCGTCGTCGCCCCAAACATTGCTGATTTCCAAGAATAACAAGCGTGCAATGCAATTTCAAACAAAGCAATGCAAGGAGTAAGGAGAAGCGCAGCAAGAGCATTACTTATCAGAAGAAGCAATGCAAGATACTTTGAGAACAGAAATGCATGGAGGCGGGGAGGGGAAGAGGCGAGCCAGACGATCCCTCTAGGGTTTTAGAGGAGAGCTCCTGGAATTTTTTCGAGCGGCCGGGCCCCGTGTCTTCCATGCATCTTGAAGGCCACGGTTTATTCCAGGCGCTCGGTGTACTGGGAAGGAGGCGAGAGAAGGAAGGTTTATGACACTGGGCAAGCGGGTTACGCAAGACGGGCACGGGTACAAAGCTCGCGTGCGAACTAACACCCGGGTTCATCAACGCTGCTAACACAGCTTCTCGCATCTACGAAGTCCCTGTCGCTGTTCTATGTTCCCAAGTTCCAAATGAGAAGTGAATCTGCCTCTAACTTATAACCGATTCGCTGGTTCTAAAGGTCTACGTTCCGCTACTGATGATACCCGGGGGGCGGGTAACGACGCCAGTCCTGCTGAGAACCCCATGTGCACTTACGACAGAAGCGATAATAATGTCGTTCATTTTGGTGTCTATGTCAGGCGCCAGAGCGATTAAGGAGCTGCACGGCGTTAATGAATGCTATCGGCACAAAAGCTGCAAACCTGCGCTCAATTTCAACTCTTTTATACTCTTAACGGGCACGCGCTGCAGCTAGCTGGGTACATTTCGTGGATCATCCGGTCACGACACTAATGGCAGCGCGAAACGAGGACGAACTGCAGTAGCTGGGTAGCACTTCCGAGGGTGCTGCTCCATCATCACCCTCGGGGCCTCTGTAATGGAACTCTGCTTATCCTATTTGCTGTCAGATAGTGTGGATCTTCTCATGAGGACCAATTTCTCGCACTTCCAGCAGCCTCCTTGTAAGCTGATGTTGCTTGCATATAAAACACGCAAATCTATTGCGTGCTTGCTGCTGTGTAGGAGTAGTAGTCGTCGTCGTGACTGGCGCGAGGTATACCGTAGCGGCAGCAGCTCGTGCTGCAGCAGTCATCATAATGGATATGTTGAGAAGAATCTATAACTGCGGAGCTGCGAAGGTGGCGCAGTTTTCACTCCTAGTACTGCTGCTCTTTACACCACCGTGCTGCTTCACACTTGCTTCTGTCACTACCAGTAAGAAGGTAATGTGCATGTTCACGAGCTTCTCCAAACTATCGAAACAGAATCGTTTGCATGCGACGAGTGGGCAGTACTCGTAGTAATAGTGATGTGTATATCATTGAATGCGGCAGAGATGATGTGGAGAGATTGAAACCGATATTCGAGCTCGCATTTTGCAGCATCTTCGCGTGCATTTGCAGTGGTCATCTTTATCTTGTGTGGGTGCTGTATTATAATCAATATCGACCATCTCATGCGGACAACATTCACCGTGTTGTTGTTTTTGTTGGTGCTGCAGGGCTATGTTGTGTATCTTGGTGATGCAGATCCAGCTCAACATCCGGACAGCGTCAGGGCCAACCACCACAACATTTTGTCCTCTGCTGTTGGCAGGTGCAGTATACAAGTCCCTAACTTGTAGCTAGTCATGATAATACACACATCTCGAGCAGCACCTGCATTCCTTGCAACAAATAAAACCTTAGCACTTCGTACTCCAGGAAGCACTGCATTGCTTCCATTGGAAATCAAAGCTTCAAAACATGGCTGTACTATTCTCCGTTGTCACAATTCTTTCGAATGTTCTTAAGACCAGAGAGCTTGTTGAGCTGAGATGTGTTACATTGTCTCTGCTTCTTCAGTTTGGGTGCTGCAGAGGATGCAATGTTGTACAGCTACAGAAATGTCTTCAACGGATTCTCAGCTCATCTTTCTGCTGAAGAATTCTCGCTTCTGTCTGGTAAGCTTCATCATCATCCAGGACCAGCTGTGAGAGTTGAAATCCTTCTCTTAAATTTGACTAATCTGCAACACACATATATACCATGGATTCTTAATCACCAGTTCCATTGCAGCTGATGAATTTTCCCTAGCAAACAATGGTTCCAACATGAGGCTTGTATTCACCAATCTTGCATACAGATATGCCAGAGGTTATATCAATTTTTGAGAGCAGAGTGAGCAGATTGCATACCACACACTCTTGGGAATTTCTTGGTCTGGAGACCAGAGATGGCAGCCTCCCCAAACACTCATTGTGGAGAAAAGCTAAGTTTGGAGCTGATGTGATTATTGGAAGCTTTGATTCAGGTGCATTCTTCTGTCTTTTATTCTTCTTCTTCTTCTTCAGAAACTATCTGAACCACTTGTTGTTACACCACTGCCACCTTGTGCATCTGTGCAAGAGACTTAGAGGTAGCTATCATTCGAGTTATGAAATTAATATGATCTGTTGCAAACTGTAGGAGTTTGGCCTGAATCTCGGAGCTATGATGATACTGGACTGGGTCCAGTTCCAGCAAGATGGAAAGGCGCGTGTGTGAAGGGTGAAGCATTTGGGCCTGAAAACTGCAACAAGTACAAGTCCTAACAAATCTAAAGTTCATGCGAATCAATTATTCCCAAGCATTAATATTGTTTTGCAGCAACTGGTACTCAATACATGAGATATACTTTCCATCATGCAAGTGTGCATTCAGAGTCTGATTACACATCATTCTGTGAGTTGCATGAAAATAAGCAAGCAGGTATTGTCTCTATTATGTGGGAAGAGATGTTTCTGTAATCTGTGCTTATAAACATCTGCCTTTCTGTCATGTGATCTGCTATGCAGAAAGTTAATTGGTGGAAAATTCTTCGTGAAAGGTTACGCAGCAGCAGTAGGAGGGATTGCTGCTGTTACAGAAGCAGGTGATTTTCTTTCAGTTCGAGATAGTGATGGCCATGGGACACACACATCATCAACAGCAGCAGGAAATTTTGTTGCAGGTTCATCCTTCATCTCTTTCCTAACATCAAATGCAAGATTCTCTCTGTTGCTCAGGCTAAAATGTCTCAGTATGTTCACAAATGTGTTGGAGGCTTTTGAACTACTCCCTCTCCATTTCTTCCATTTCTTCACAGAATTTTCTCCCTCTGCTGCAGTACTTAGTAGCTTGTACTCTCTGCATTAATCATGATCCATATCAGTTTGATTTGTCTTTGGTGTTGCCAATATAACAGATGTGAATTTGTATGGGCAAGCAAATGGGACTGCAAAAGGAGGTGCACCATATGCAAGAATTGCAGCATACAAAGTCTGCTGGCCAGATCTTGGTGGCACAGGTGGATGTGTTGACACAGACATCCTTGCAGCAATGGACGAAGCAATTGGTGATGGTGTGGACATCTTCACATTATCACTTGGCTCAGACCCTCCTCTTCCCCCACTCTTTGAAGATGCAATAGCCATTGGGGCCTTACATGCTTTCCAGAAAGGAATCACCACTTTCTGTTCAGCAGGAAATGCAGGGCCTGCTCCAGGGACTGTAAGCAATACAGCACCTTGGATTGTTACTGTTGGTGCTAGCAGCATTGATCGCAGTTTCTCTTCAGATGCAATCCTTGGAAACCACCAAGTATACCATGTAAGTTGTAATTTGATGTTTTGGGATACTCAGGACCATGTCCTATCGCTAGAGCTGCTCATGAAAGAGTGAAATCATCAAGATTCATAGCTCAACTTCTCATTTCTTCAGACCAGAATGCTGATCCTTTAGAGGGTAGATTTGTATGAGCAGGGGTCGAGTGCAACGAACAAGGAACTCAAACAGAAGCTCTTTCCTTTAGTCTCTGCTGGTGATGTTGGACTACCAGGACCTGCTGGAAACGACAGGTACAGGTCTATCAGAACTTCCATTGTTTCATCACTCTTACAAAACAACTTGACGCCCTTTGATCATTTGCAACACCTGTTAGTTGCAGATCACCTGATCATTTTAACGTATAAATTTGGTATTATGATATCCAAGTTGGTGTCTCTTTCTTGCCCTGTTTCCTTAGAAAGGATTACATTATGTAGAATGGGTTTTTGAAACATTTTGCAGCCTTTTGTGCTTTAATGGCACACTTGACCCAACAAAAGTGGCTGGAAAGATAGTTGCATGCTTGCGTGGAATCTCTGCGCGTGTTGAAAAGGGAGCAGTGGTTTTGGAAGCTGGTGGAATTGGCATGATATTGGGGAATCCCCCTGTGAGTGGAAATGACATTGTAGCAGATCCACATGTGCTTCCAGCCACTATGGTTGATGCAAATGATGCTATTGAAATCTTCTCGTACATTGCCGATACCAGGTTCAAAAGCTCTCCTTACCTTCAAATTTCTCTGCAAAATTACCTTCACAGAAAAGACACTTGTGAAGTTTGCTTGGTAATGGATGGTCTATCTCAGCTCTTTCAGTTAGGCACTTGGCTTGTATTGTAGAGATAAAAATATCAGTTTGCACCATCCCCATCACAAATCAAGTCATCAACCATGGCTCATATTTTGAGAATATTGAATCTTTGTTATGGCAGTATGAGAAACTTGACCAATTGTTTGATCAATTATGTGCACTGCAATGGTGGTTGGGCTATAGTTCACCAATGGTGCAAATCACTCCAGCAGTCACCATTCTTGGCATAAAACCAGCACCAATAATGGCATCTTTCTCATCACAAGGCCCATCCACCCTTCCAACAGATGTGTTGAAGGTACTCCTGTCTCAAACATGGTAGATACCTTTTCAATTGAACTGTTGGTTTTTCTTCTGAGTGATAGCACTTTCATGCATATTCACATCATGATTCAAGCACAAGGAATTGCAACTGCAAATTGTGGGTGTGTTGTGGATGCAGCCAGATATAACTGCACCTGGGCTGAACATACTGGCTGCTTGGACGCCAGCATCATCAGCAACTGGTCTTCCATTTGACAGTCGGATTGTGCAATACAATCTTGAATCAGGGACATCCATGTCATGTCCTCATGCTGCAGGTGTTGCAACACTTTTGAGAGCCAAGTATCCAAATTGGAGTCCTGCTGCTATAAGATCAGCAATCATGACCACTGGTAATCAGTAGTTGCATCTTTTGTTTCCATTTGGGATGGTTGTTGTTGGGCTAATTTCCAGTGCCAGCCCAGTTTTCCTTCCAGGGAGGAGGGCATGGTGATCATTGTCCTTTGTAAAATCCAAACTAGTAGTTTCAAAGGCCAGCTTGGTCCCTTGTTTACAGCTCAGCATCATGTTTCCTGTCAATGACTTCTTTTGTTTAACATTTTTGTTCATGTTTTGCATGGATTCTGTAAAGGAGCTTCTTTGGTTTAACATTTTTGTTTTTTGTTTTGGTTTTCAGCAACACAACATGACAACTCGGGACAACTTATTCGTGATGCATCTGCAGTTACAGCAACCCCTTTCAACTATGGTGCAGGACAAATAAACCCAAATGCTGCTGCACATCCAGGTCTCATATACGATGCGAGCATCTATGACTTCAAGCTCTTCCTCTGTGGTCTTGGGTACAACACCTCCTCAATCCTTGTGTTGACTGGTGAAACATTTGAGTGTCCAGAGACAATCCCTGCAGCTGTGAACTTAAACTACCCATCCATTGCCCTCAGTGCCTTGAAGGGCAAGACAGTAGTGACAAGAGCAGTCACAAACGTGGGATCTGCAAAGAGTGTGTACAGAGTGGCCATTAATGCACCGGCAGGTATTCAGGTCTCTATTGCACCCCCTGAGCTTAAGTTCAAGCAGAAGGGTGAAACATTATCATTCCAAGTCACATTCACAGCAACCAATGTGACAGGTGAGTATGCATTTGGGTCATACACATGGACAGATGGACATCATAACGTGAGAAGCCCTTTTGCAGTTAAGGCTGTTTGAAGCATCTGATGAGCCAAAATTTGGGATTAGAAATTCATAGGTATTTGCTGCCTCAGCTCCTTGTAGGAGAGAGACTTTGTTGAAGAGGACATTAGCTAGGCCACAACTTTTCTCAACCAGAGCATTGTAGCAACAAAGAAAACGATGAATCGCACTTTTTGAGATGACATTTCTTGTGCACCAAAGCAAAATCTAGTTAGAATTGAAGTTTGAATGTACCTACCTCATCTTCAAATGTGATGCAAACAATCTTCAAAACTACCTGAGCAACTAAATCTATCAGCCAAATAGTCTTGAAGCTATCTACTCCCTGTAATCCAACAACAGTTGGAAACTTATGGGAAATTGGGGACACTCTGTAGCATCAGTAGCCCAACATGTCTCAATGACTGCAGAAAGGTAACCAGGACAATAGTCTGCATCTGGTAACTGAGGCCTCATTCTGCCATGAATGCTATGAAGAACATTTCTTAGTGGTACATTTTCAAATGGGATTTCCCTGGTGAGAACCTCAAAGAAAATCATTGCAAAAGTTTACACACCTGCTGATTTTTGGTACTTCTCTCTGTTTTCATTGTCCTCAAATACCTCAGGTGCCCTCCACCAGGTTGCACCCACCATTGGTGTGGTGTATTGGAATCATGCAGTTTCAACTTTGACAGGCCAAAGTCTGTGAATTTCACTTGCAGAGATGATGAGGAAAGGTGTCCATCCAGATCCTCCACAACATTTATAAGAACATTATTCACCTGCAGATCACAGTGCATCACCCCATTCTCATGCAGGTAACTCATGTCCTCTGCTACCCATAGCATTATGTCCATAGCTACCAGCAGTGGAAGAGGAGCTTCTTGCCCAACATTCTTCTTCTTTTCATCTAAGTAACTCCATAGGTCCTGGCTCATGAGCTCCCAAACAATGACAGGCTGACTTTCCTTGATTGCATATTACCCTATGAATTGAACAACTTTTGGGTGTTGCAACTTTGAAAACTGACTTGCTTCTTGCTCTGCTGCCTCCTTGTTTATGCCATTGGTTTGGAAAACCTTAGCAGCTGCCATCACTCCAAGGAATTTGCACTTGAACACAGTTGCAACTGATCCAACTCCAAGAGGATGTTTATAATAAATTTCCAAATCAAGTGGAACGTCTATGATGTATGGTTGTTCCTGATTGGAAATCTCTGCCTGCAGTTTTGCTGAAAGGTGTTCTGCAAGGTTTCCAAATTTTGAGGCGAAAATATACCTCTTTTGTAGTCTTTCATGCTAAGAACCAAACTATTAACGGCTATTCTAGACGCTTCTGCGACGCCTGAATCCAGGGATAACAAGGCGGGGCCATCTATGAAGTTTGTCTTTATGTGCATCAACACCTTGACACATCGAAGAAATTCTTTCAGGTGCAGGACGACCTTTTTCTGGACCGATGCGGAATCGGAAGAGGTGTTCACCGACATCCACCAATTCTTCTGGGTCCATTGTGTCACCAACATCTGGCCACACAGCATGATCCGCCTCAATTCCACCAGAGCTGTTTTGTAAGGAATGTCTACTGAATCACCCTCGCTAAATACATACCTGTCAAAGTACTCGAAGCAGGCCAAGTATTTGTTTGCAAGGAGTCTGCATAAATATTTGTTAAACTTGACCTTTGCACAATGCAAACTTATAGTCCTCGCTATATCTTGACATTCCTTGTACAGATCCCTCGGAGACGACACGTTGGAACAGACTGTGAAATGAACCCTGCCAAGGGAACGACGACCTCAATTGGATTAAGTGAACAACAGAGAGCACAGACAAGGAATATCCAATACATGTAAACAGAGCACGTTTCTATCTTAGGTCACGCCGAGACTGAAACGATCCATGCGCCTTGATCCCGTTTCCTCCGAAACCCGAGACCCGCTCTCCTCTGAGTTCTCAACAGAGAAACCTTCGACCAAAACTGTCTCATGAAACTGCCCAAAACGATTAGAATGTCACATGTCAGTTACGTTGGAAATTTCTTCACTTCAATTCCCGCTCTTTGTCAACAAAACCCAATAGAAGACGAACACATCTAACTTCTACAGAAACCATTCCCACTAGATCAGATCAAGACATGCCACTGCCTGTGATAAGGAGTACTTGTGAGTCATGACTGACAGCTATCGTGAAACTGCCAACCCCCCAAAAATTCTCAAGTGCCTCCTCTCTAGCGAACATATACGTGGATCAGACACACACATAAAGTGAAGCACCGGGAGCTTGGATCGCTCCAAATTGGAGTTTATTAATCTGATCACTCGAAAGCATTTCCAATACGCCCTATGTTTGAGCCTGCTGAGAACGAAAGTATCCGCTTGAGTTCGTAGCTGAACATTGTCCGGTTGCGCTTCTTCGTTTTCCAGTCGTTTACCCACTGTTCGTGAAGAAAAAAGCAGAAATATCAATGTTTGGGCACTTTTTACGTTCAACAGATTTCTTGACTAGTGGGCCAGGGTGAGCCAGCACCCACTTTAGTACCTTCACCTCTTTGAGTGAGGCCTCTTGGTGGTCATATTGAGCCCAGAAAATGTTCGATTTCAACTCAGAGACTCTGATTTAGTCTAAGCATGGGATATTTGTAATATTTATAAGTAATTTAAATGGATTTTGCAATCTTTACCATGGTACCAACATGGGTGCTCATTCAGCCAAGGCTGGTCTTGTGTACAACACCACCTCAATTCTTGTGTTGACTGGTAAAACATTCTTGTGGCTAGAGACAGTCCCCATATCTGCAGATTTAAACCTCACATCTATTGCCCTCATTGCCTTGAAGGGAGAGACTGTAGTGACAAGAACAATCACCATTGTGGGATATACATAAAGCTTGTACAAAGTGGTGATGCATGCACTCAGTAAGGTCTCCATTGTGCTGCTTAAGCTTACATTCAAGCAGGACATCCCCAGTCACTTCTCAGCAATGAATGTGGGTGAATATGCATTTGGATCACTCGTGGACAAATTGGGTATCATCATGTGAGAAGCCCCCTAGCAGTTAATGCTTCTTGGAGAATCTGATGAGAAGCTAGAACTTGGGATTCAACTTGCCAAGGTGAATGGCTGTGTCAGCTCCTTGCTGGAGAGATATTTTGTTGGAGAGGACTTAAGCTAGGCCACACTTTTCTCAACCAGAATATTGTAGTAATAGACAAAATAATGTATCACACCTTTCTTCAAATGAAGAAATTTCTGTACAGTCAAGCAAAATCTATCTAACAGAATCAAAGTTCAAATGCAAGTACCTCCTCTTCAATTATAATGTAAGTGGGTCTTCAAATCTAACTGAATGACTAAATCTGTCAAAAATATAGTTTTCCAGATATGTGAAGTTAGTGCTACTAAAATGCACGACTTTCTGAAACATCATTGTTGTCATCATCAAAACTATGGCCAGAAGTATAGCCAGTGCCAGATGCAATTGAATATCTACTTCAGTGTCTTGTAGTTTGGTGTCCTTTCAAAATGCCAACCCTCCTCCACATCAGATTCCATCAATGTCCACAACTCATGTCTCTGCAGACCCCTTCCCATTGCTATATTTGTCTAGCATCTTCAATACCTGCATATTACACCAGATGTGCATCAGAAACACATTCAATAAAATGTGCATCAAACACTTGCAGAGGGTTTGGGTTAAAATGTCATCATTTAGAGATGAGAGCAGCTAGAAATGGCAGAGACTATCTTGTACAAAATATTTCATGAATCACAATTTTGCAATAACTGCTTTTGGATATGCAAGGAGAAGGGATTAAAAGGATCTTGATGTGTCAGATCTAAATTTTCCCACTGTAAATAAACTTTCCTTGGGAAAGAACTGACCTGACTAATTTGAGGTCGGTGTTGTGAAGACTGTTGCACACATAAGGCGGCAGCTGAGATCATTGCTTGCATTTGACAAACATTATATGTGCTGCCCAACCGTGGATCCACCAGCTTATTTATGTTCCTCTCATCCAACAGTGGACCTGCCTGTTGAAGACACAAAAAAATGACTTTAATACTTGACAAAAAAACATCTCAATGGATAGCAGTCCACACTTCATCAAGTACTATTGTAACTGAATTTCACTAAAAATAGACACACTAAGTTAGACTTAAAACTGTCACAGCATTTAACTACATAGCAAGAAATCCAGGACATAACCGGATGATAAATGCAAACATGATAAACATCATTCTTTGGCCTACATAGAACATTTGATTTGTTTGCATGATGAGACAGCAGCACATACCCACTTCAATAGGAATCTTTCGCCTCCGAACTTTGTTTTGTCAAAGGGTCTACGGCCAGTGATAAGCTCAAGAAGAACCACTCCAAATGAGTAGACATCTGTCTTGTCATTCACTCTCTGATACGGGAAGTACTCTGGATCTATATACCTTTGAACACACAAAACAAGAGCATGGATTCAGTCATCTGCCAAACTTTTTTTATTTTCTGTAAAGAGATGGACAATGCAAAGGGTTACTATATGACTTCAATAAAACCTCATTTATAGGTTCTTATACTTTCCTTGACTTGGGGCAAATTTACAAAATTCCTACATCAGAAATAGGAGGAACAAGAGGATAATTACCCCATTGTGCCAACTGCAATGTCTTCTAAATACATTGGCCTTTTGGGAGCCCATTTTCCAAGCCCAAAATCTGTCAACTGCAATCCATAGCTCATAATTTAGTGCCCCATTTAATGGCAATAGTATAACAATCTTGAGACATTAGTGTCAACAGACCATGAAAAGCCATGACTATGACGAATATTTTAAATTGCCAGCATCTTTTAACTTCTGATGATGAGCAATTCTTGAATAAGATTGCACACAGCCCACATATATTAGGCTACTCGGAAGCCATTCTTAGTTTTGGTTATCAAATTTAGGAAGAACCTGAGGTCGGAAGTCATGGGACAGAAGTATGTTGGAGGGATTGACATCCCTATGAATTACAGATCGAGGACTTCCATCATGAAGATACTCCAATGCTTTGCATATGCCTACTGCTATCGTGTAACGCAATTCCCATCCTAACACCTCCTGTCCTGCAAACAAATGGAAGAAACAAAATCATTTGTCAGAAGATATGGTTTTGAGTTGTCTGGTTATAGCATACACTAAAACCATCATAACAACTAGCTAAGCTCCTTGAAGATTCTTCAGCAAGAGGAAATTGTTGTGTTTGGTTCTTCTACCATGAAGGTGATCCTCCAAAGTTCCTTGAGGCAAGCAATCATACACCAGGATCAACTCTGTTTTTTCAACACAATAGCCAATAATTGACACAATATTGGCATGTGACAGATAACTGTTGATCTCAATTTGAGTTAGAAGCTCCTCTTCAGCTTGCTTCCCTCTTTGAGTCTGGCACCTAATAGCCACAAGTCTTCCATCTTGCAGCTCACCCCTATACACTTCATGAATAGCTCCTCCCCCCACCAAATTTGCTGCATTCCCAAGGTAAAAACTCTCAGAGTATTCCACTCCTTAGTAGTCTGCATTGTATGCAAAGCAGAGATGGTTGTCCTAGTTAAACTGTCCCAGTGTTCAAAACAACAGATCTTGAACAAGAATTAACAACTTGACAAGAATCCATAGTATTCTGCTTGATGGATTTTGAACTTACCAGGAGAAAAACTAGCAGTAGCAGCCCCAAGCTCCTTAAAAGAGAATCTGGAATAGGGTCGATAAATAGAAAGGCTTTGCACTTGCTGCAGCACTGACAGATTTCCAGATGTCAAACCTTCTGTTGATGCATGTGAGGCCAACCAAGCTCATCATGCTTACACTCATTTTTCTGATAACTCACAACCAAACACAACAGACTACTCTTGTGGAATTTATTTCACTCATACATGAAGTTGATGAGTTACGAGCACGGTGATTGTTGTCATTGTTGATAACATATGAAGTATCAGCTGTGTCTGCTGCATCCAAAGGCAGGGACTTCCCTCCTGTACTTAAACCCTCCTCCCCACTGCTGTCCTTGTCTAGCATCTTCAACACCTACATGTTTACCACATGCAATAAACACTTCCAGAGGGATTGAGTAAAAGTGTCATCTTCTCCAAGATGAGAGCAGCTTCAAAATGGCGCAGATTATCTTATACAAAAGCTTTGATGAATCACTTTTTTGCAACTAGTGCTTTTGGATAAAAGAGAAGGGATTAGATGCATCAGGTCTAAATTTCTCATTATAGATAAACTTGCTCTGTGGAAAAGATTGACCTGACTAATTTGAGGTCGGTGTTGCAAAGACTGTCGCACACATAATGCAGCAGCTGAGATCATTGCTTGCATTTGACAAACATTGTACATGTGTCCCAACTGCGGATCCACCAGCTTATCCAGGTTCCTCTCATCCAAAAGTGGCCTTGCCTGTTGAAGAGACAAGAGCCTGATATTAACACTTGACAAATGAACATGTCATTCAATAATAGTCTGCACTTCATCAGATACTATTATAACTGTTTTCAGTAACTGCAGACAGACTATCCTAGAAATCATCTGGCTCAGAGTGGACGGATTAACTACATAGCAAGACATGGAGGAGTTAAGCAGCCTGATTAAGAATATCTTTGGCACACACACATATCATGTTTGATGCATTTGCATGATGAAACAGCAGCACATACCCAACCAACTAGCTCTTCTTCACCTTTGCAGCTTTCTGGCTCTGAGGGTCTACAGCCAGTGATCAGCTCAAGAAGAACCACTCCAAATGAGTAGACATCTGTCTTGTCATTCACTCTCTGATACAAGAAGTACTCTGGATCTATATACCTTTGAACACACAAAGCAAGAGCATGGATTCAGTCATCTGCCAAACTTTTTTCATTTTCTGTAAAGAGATGGACAATGCAACTGCATGACTTTAATGGACACTTGTTTATAGCTTTTATACTTTGATTGACATGGGGATTAGAAAAAAATGTATGTCAGGAGTAGCAACAAGAAGATTATACCCAGGTGTGCCAACCACATCATTGCAACATGTGTACATTGGCCTTTTCGGAGCCCATTTTCCAAGCCCAAAATCTGACAACTGAAATCCACAGCCCATAATTTAGTGCTCTTTTTAATCACAACAGTGTCACAATCAAGACATTAGTGTCAACACACTATTAACAGCCAAGAGTAAGAAGAACATTTATCACTGGTAGCATCTTTAGACTGCTGATGATGAGCATTTCTTGAGTAAGATCACACACAGCTCATGTAAATTCAGCTCCTTGAGTGTGCCATTCTTAGTTTTGGCTATCAAATGCAGGAAGAACCTGAGGTCGGAGGTCATGGGATAGAAGGATGTTGGAGGGCTTGACATTCATATGAATTACAGGCTGAGGACTTCCATCATGAATATACTCCAGTGCTTTGCATATGCCTACTGCTATCCTGTATCGCTCTTCCCATTCCAACACCTCCTCTCCTGCACATAAGTGGAAACAAGAAAATCATCTGTCAGCAAGTATGGATATCAATTGTCTGGTTATAGAATATACACTAATACTATCTTAACAATTAGCTAAGCTCTTTGAAGATTGTTCAACAAGATGGGAAGGATTTTTGTGTGTGGTTTGTACCATGAAGGTGATCCTCCAAAGTTCCTTGAGGCAAGAAATCATATACAAGGATCAAGTGCGCATTTCCAACACAATAGCCAATAAGTGACACAATATTGGCATGTGACAGGCGAGTGTTTATCTCAATTTCAGTTTTAAAAAACTTCTCTTTGGCTGGCTCCTCTTGATTCAGGCACTTAATAGCCACAGGTCTTCCATCTTGAAGCTCACCCTTATAAAGTTCACCCCAATCTACTCTCCTCACCCAATTTCCTGCATTCTCAACAAAAATACCCACACAATGTTACACTCCTTCGTAGTATGCCTCCCATACAAAGCAGGAACTATCTCACCCTTGTCAAACTATCCTGCTGTTCAGAACAAGGGTCATTCAATAAGAATTCAACAACTGAAAAAGAAACTCATAGTATTCTGCTTGATGGCTCTTGAACTTACTAGGAGAAAAATTGTCAGTGGCAGTGCTAAGCTCCTTCAAAGAGAATTTGAAATATGGTCGATCAACAGAAAGGCTTTGCACTTGCTGCAGCACTGACAGATTTCAAGATGTCAAACCTTCCAGTGATGCATCTAAGGCCAAACCAAGCTCATCATACACTCATTTTTTCTGAGTAATCACAAACAAAAACACAACAGGCCAATCTTGAGGAGTTAATTTCAATCATACATGAAATTGCTGATCTACTAGCAATGTAATTGTTGTCATCCTCAAGAATGTATGTCGTATAATCTGTGTCTGCTGCGTCCTCAGCTTGTGAGTTTTGAGGATAATCAGGTGGTACATCCTCCTGGCCATATGGATGCTTCAAAACCCTAGCTTTGTAATCCACCAACAGTTGGCAGATTATAGGAAACTGGGGACGCTCTCCAGCATTTGTAGCCCAACATTTCTCAATGAGTGCAGAAAGGTAATCAGGACAATAGTCTGGTAACTGAGGCCTCACTCCGTCACTAATGCTCTCAAGAAGAGTTACTAGTTTTTTGTCTTCGAATGGAACATCCCCAGTGAGGACCTCAAAGGAGAGCATAGAGAAACTGTACACATCTGCTGATCTTGTGTACTTCTCTCTGTTTTCCTTCACATCAAACACCTCCGGTGCCCTCCACCGGGTTCCACCCAGCAACGGTGTGGTGTACCGAGAGTCGTGCAGCTTCAGTTTTGACTGGCCAAAGTCTGTGACTTTAACTTGCACAGATGACGAGGAAAGTTGTCCATCTGGACCCTCCACAACATTTATAAGGACATTGTTCGCCTTCAGATCGCGGTGCATCACCCCTTTCTCATGCAGGTAATTCATTGCCTCTGCAACCTGTAGCAATATGTTCATAGCTACCAGCAGTGGAAGAGGAGGTCCTTCACCAGCATTCTTCTTCTTTTCATCTAAGTAACTCCGTAGGTCCTGGCTCATGAGCTCTGAAACAATGACAGGTTGACTTTCCTTGACTCCATACCCTATGAATTGAACAACATTTGGATGTCGCAACTTTGAAAACAGACTTGCTTCTTCCTCTGCTGCTTCCTTGTTTATGCTATTGGTTTGGAAAACCTTAGCAGCTGCCATCACTCCAAGGAATTTGCACTTGAACACAGTTCCAACAGACCCAACTCCAAGAGGATGCTTGTAAAAAATTTCCACATCAAGTGGAACGTCTATGATATATGGATGTCCATGATTGGAAATCTCTGCCTCCAGTTTTTCTAAAAGGTGTTTTGCAAGCTTTACAAATCTTTTGGAAAAAAATATACCTCTCCTGTACACTTTCATGCTAAGTATCAAGCTATCAATGTCTCTTCCTGCGGCTTGTTGGACGGTTGAATCTAGAGAATCCCAGGCGGGGCCATATATCCTGTTTGGCTTTATCTGCACTAACACGTTGACACATACAAAAAACTCTCTCAGGTTGAGGACGACCTTTTTTTGGACCGATGCAGAATCGGAGGAGGTGATCACTGACATCCACCAATCCTTCTTGGTCCATTGTGTCACTAACAGCTGGCCACACAACATGATACGCCTCAACTCCATAAGAGCTGTTTTGCAAGGAAGGTCTATTGAATCGCCCTCCCAGAATATATTCCTGTCAAGGTACTCGAGGGAGGCCGCGTATTTGTTCGTCAAGAGTCTGCACAACGATTTGTTAAATTTTACCTTTGCACAATGCAAACTTATAGTCCTCGCCACATCTTGACAATTCTGGTAGAGGTGCCTCAGAGATGCCATATTGGAACAGACCGTGAAAATTAACCGTGCCAAGAGAACGCCGACGCCAACTGGATTAAGAGAACAACAGAGAGCACAGATGATCGATATCCATAACACGGCTCTACCTTACGTTGTTAATCCACTCCGAGCCTGAAACGATCTATGCGCCTTGACCCGTCCCAGCCGAAACCCGAGACCAGCGCGCTTATCTGTGGCCTGTCGGCAGAGAAAGCTTTGACCCAAACTGTTTCCCAAGTCCCACCCAACCTCCCCAAACACGTTTCGAATGTCGCGCGTTGATGATGTTGCAGATTTCTTCAATTCAATCCTCGCCACTTGTCCACAAAGCTGGACATGATCCCCAAGTGAAGATGAACAGATCTCCCTTCTACACAAACCATCCTGCACTAGATCAAATCTTAACTAGCAAAACTACTGCTGTGATAAGTGGTTATGGTGTGATCGATTGCTATTGTGAGACTTCCAACCCCTAAAGATTGTCAAGTCGCTCTCTTCTCCTGCGCACAAACACATGCGGATCAGACAAAGACATCTCAATTGGGGGTTACAGTCACTAGGAGCTTGGATATCTTTTCAATTCAGGTGAATCTGACGCTCCGAAAAGAATTCCTACACGCCCTTCTGAGTATCCCGCCTAAGTCGCGTAGATGAACATTCCAATTTCCTCTTCGTTGGCCACTCCCTTACCGACTGTTGGTGGAGGCACGACCTAAGTGTCTCTTTTTTCAATGTTATGTTTTCTTTAAGTAGCGCAATTGGCGATCGTCCATAACAGGACTGAGCCAAAAATACCTATCATCAGTTACAAGATGGAGAAAATAATCGTCTTCAAAACAACTCAGATATCCTTGTCTATTGTTTGGTTCTTTGAAGGAGAACATCTGGCAATTTCCAATCCCAACGAATCTTGAAGATCTGGAGATGAAATAGCCACAAATTTCAAAATTAGTGACTTTCAGCACTTTTTGTTCTTTATTTTCGGAAAAGTGCGAAATTTCGATCCAAAATCTCATAGTCAACAAATTTCCAAGCAGCCGCGTCGGGTCGTAGTCGAGGCCTTCAATCACATCTTGAAAGTCCTGAATGAGATCTTGAGTCGGAAATGAAGTTTACCTGTAGTAAGTTGTGTTTTTTGTGGGCGGAATAATTAGACTCGTTCTGGAACCCGTCAAGAGCTTTAAGAGATAGCTGTGGAGGACGGAAGAAAGATTGCTTTTGCTAGTCAAGGCACAGAAGCGTTATAAAATGGTCTTTGATTTTTGCCAAAACTGAGGAGTAGGGGGAGAAGAGAAGGTGGAGGAGGAAGGAGCCATAATGATGATGATGTAGAATGGTGACATTAAAGCCAAGGAGCAGCAATACGGGAAGCAAGGAAGCTGCTGTCACTACCAGAATCACTTGCCTCTATCACAATCATTACATCTGACTATGCTGCCTTACCGCAGCTTACGACAGCAGGTTTTCATTTTCTTCATTATGTTTTCTTAGTCAAAGTGCCACTTATCTTGAACTACAAGAGGTGAGCTGGGCAATCAAATGAACTTGCTAAACACCTTCATCCTTTCTTAATGCTGAATGGATGCTTAGGGCTTCATGGGAAAAAACAGCAATGAGAATTTCAAATATAGACTTGCTGCGTGTGTGCCCACATAATACCCTAGACAGACAACCTAACAAAATGGTTGTAGTTGGAAGGAGTAAATTCTTCATGAATCTGGAGAATGTTGAAGGTGGTATCCTCATTCTGTCTGTTTCTGAGCTATACTCTTACCTCGAAGTATGGAACTGCAGGAATCTGTTGTATTGTGATTGGCAGAACGATGGTGGATTACTCAGGACCAATTTAATGACAGAGGTTTGCCCCTGTTCTTATAACATTTCTCATCAGCTTCTCTCCTGATTTTCAATTCTCACCTGAATCATAAGTAACTGCACGAAGGTAGAGGCAAGGCATATGGATGATCCAGAAAAAGTGTAACCAGAGACACCCATGAGAGGATGCAAAATGTCAATAAACTCTGGCTCCTGCTCATGGTTCAACCTAATTCTCAAGCAAGAATCCAGCACCTTTGTGCCACCTATTGGACCTATGTTGTAAGCACCTGTTCTGACTCACAGAGGACTAGGCTCTCACAAACTTGTTCTCTGATTATGCCTCAGACAAAGAAAAGATCTTCAAGAAAGACAATTTGAGAAAATCCTTGAATTGGAATGCACATGAGTTCAAGATGGGCTGTCGTCTTGACCATGCCAAATGTTGCCTGCAGATTCTATGACCATCACAATATTCATAGAATTAGAAAAAACGTCCAGAATTGGCTCAAATTATGAACATACAAAGATGCCAAATCTTGTAGCTTTTTCTTTTGGACATAATTTCTGAAACCGTGATGTCAGCTACAACACTAAGATCAGAATGTCCTCAATCATGCTGCAACCATATGAGGCCAAACTTTGATGTTACTCCAAAATCTAAAAGGCGCACAAGCTTCCATTACATTCATGTACTACTGAGTGTCAAGCTGCTTCCCATAGGAACAAACCCCTCATGTACTGTGTTGTGGAACATGATACATTAGGGGGGTTCGATTATCTTGTTCAAATAATTGATGATTTAAAATGCCGATTATGTGATTATTGAAGGGGAAGCTTTGAACACCCTACAATGGTTCTTTCACTTATCTCTCAATTATTTAGTT
>Ga0209611_10002354_pt1 | contig 33146 bp, 29 predicted proteins | sample S1TSphgellanicum_3_FD_187693 | JGI IMG/M metagenome (GOLD analysis project Ga0209611, IMG submission 187693) | Host-associated microbial communities from peat moss isolated from Minnesota, USA - S1T2_Fc - Sphagnum magellanicum MG (SPAdes) (version 2) | ecosystem: Host-associated > Plants > Peat... | reverse complement strand
CAAGGGTGAGCTGCACCCCATGTTAACAACAAATTGTATTTGAGCAGAACAATTATCAGGAGTTTGTGGCACCTTGTGACAATTTTATTTGTTAATGTGGAGTATCATCCAATGCACACAAACTTGGAAATATAGCCAAACTTGGAAAATGTGAGCCTTCAAAACTATTGGAGAATAGCTCTAAATTGATATTAAGGTCTTCGTCCAAACAAGTATAGAAATGTTAGAATGTTAAGTTGGTTGAATTGTAGCCCAAATCCTATTCCTACAGGGTTAGCAATGGCTTTTTGCATGTTGTGTGGGGCCTGCAGATATAGCCTGAGGTCAGATCTGCATTCTAGTTTGCCAAATAGTTGAGTTAATGAAAGATATTCATGAAATACCTAACACTGGAGCTCCTGAGGACCAAATAAAAAATGAAGATGAAAAAAAAACAGAAAAAAATCTTTTCACGCAAATTTGTGATCTAAATAATTAGTACCCAAAGGAGTTTTACAATTGACTTATAGTGCATTCACACTTGATGTTAAGTCAGTGTGAAATGATAATGTAGGTGGCATCCTAGCAGGCACCCAATGTGAAATGGGCAATAGCTTAATGTTAAGTGAATGTTAGCATAAAATGTTCATGGTAAGTAAATTGCAAGTCCTAAATGACTAGCATGGTGCTAGGGAACTCAACACGAGAGTCCCTAACACCAAGTGTGAATGCACAATTATGTATGTACTTTTCATTAAATCAAACGTTGTAAACCTCAAATCTTCCAAATCTTGTGTAATGATAACCAATTGCAATGCTACTGAATTTGTCTCACTTTTCAATTTCACTGCAATTTGGGATGAAACAATGGTATTAAATTTCATTCTCTTTTTGATTTCCCTCCAACTTGGGATGAAACAATTGCTGCTGGATTTTGCTCACTTTTCGATTTCTCCTACGTGGGACCAAACAATGCTACTGAATTTCATTCACAACACTTACGCTGCACATGAGCATTTGCACATTACAGCAAATGGCAAACATAACACATGACACGTCACGTGTGGTGTAATGTTTCATGGAAGTGAAGTGCATCGTTTCTCTCCCTTTTCAATTACACTCAAAGAGGGATCCAAGGGCCAAACAAGATGTATTTTATTTGTACAAATAAGTTTTAATGTTATCTCGAAAAGTTATCTAGAGAGATGTTTTACAGTATTACCTGTAGCTCTCTATAAATATAACCAGTGTTGTGTGTGTAAATGGTATAGGATTTCATGTAGAACATGAGACATTGTAATTGTTAAACCATGTAAATTATTTTATATTGTGTAAAACAATGTAAGTATAAAATTAAATACAATTATATAATTTTACATGGTCATATAAAATAATGTAAATTAAAAAAAATTCATATGACTTACATAGTCATTTAAAATAATGTAAATGTTAAAAATATAAAAAATCTGATTTTTACTTGGGGAAGTGAGTGTTTCATAATGTTTTTGATGATAAGTCAGCTAAATGACCAATTGTAAGAAAATTAAAATCATCAAAACATTTGTGCTTTGGGTTGCATCACAACTAATGAAATTAATTAGTATGAATCACATTAAGTATAATAAATACTTAAGTGCTTGTAAAAGCTACAATAAACAGTATGCAACAATAAAATTTATTATTGAGTACTGCTCATATTTAAAGTAATAGTAGTAATAAAAGTTGTGCTCAAGCAATGAGGTGGGACAAAATGTATGTTCAAGATATTTCTTGGAATAACACATGATAGTCCTCATATTTGTGAAAAATGCTAATGTTTGAGGAGTAACAAAGCATCATGATTTTTTTAAGAAGGACCAATCAAAGTGCCTCACTACAAAAATACAAAAATAAAAAATTGAAACTTGGGATGCACCCACAACTAATTAATATGGATTTGCAAGAAGGCATGATCATTAAAAGTATATAATATCTACACTTACACTTCCCAAAACAATTGCATGGGTTGTGAAAGTGTAATTGACAAATATTTACCTTGACCTCATGTAAAATGTAACTGTTTAGAAACAACACACACAGCAACAATATATGTGTAAAAAATTCAGACATGTAAATGTTTTACAGTAGATTTACACACTGTATATATAAATATTGACAGTTACATATGTTTAAACACTGATATTTATCACATCCAGTGTGCACTGTTTAGTTTCTCCACCATCCCCACCCATGAACCACAAAAGATGCACTGTATAAAATGAGAGACTATTTAATCCAATCATTGTAGTTGGCCAATTAGAAACAAGCATTTAGTGCTGAAAAAAGTCATTTCCCTCTAGGGGTGCTCCTGCAAGGCAGTGCCCACATGTGCATTTTTACCAAGCTAAAGAAGATTCACATTGTTTTTCTGTGGATGATCTTCATCTACAAAGTAGTGTCAAGGTCAATTTACTGCTGCAGTTGGGCATGCTGTTAGCAACACCCTCGTTCACCACAAAAGTTAATACTAGAGATTTTTTTTTTCAAGCAAATTTGTGTCTTTTTCGACTAAAACTTTGGGAAAATTCTGGATTTTTTTTTGTTCAAGTGTAATAATTCGACTAATTTCGCTAATTTTTGGGAAAGATTCGCCAAATTCTCGATCTTAAAAAAAATTAAAAACCCTAATTATGACACCCGGACTTGTTGTCACATAATTTCCGAGATAAAAACAAAACTGTCAACCCACGTCTCATGTTAGCATTGTCCCCACATGGTGGACCGCGCGTGAACCGCTAGTGATCGTCTTATCTTGCCCCATGCACGAGCTCCACGCCGCCACGAGCTCTCTCCAGAAGCTTAAAATCCCCCTCTCTCCCCGCCCGGCAAAGCTATGGCACCAGCAGCTTTGACAAACGGTGCACATGAACATGTGCATTTCGTAACGGCAGCGCGTTAAAAAAAAAAATCCAATTATACTGGGCTTGGATAAGGCTCTTCCATAGTAGCCACGATCGAAAATAGAAAAAGACTATATCCATCGCCAGGGGGTCCTAGAAGGCAGCAGATCATCACTGCAGTCTCTCTGCTCAGATGCTTATATAATGCAAAGCTTACACAATTGGGTACCAAGTCATGCAGCTGCACACTGGTATTGTGAATCTGAAAGCACCCTATTCTCCACACCCAACTTGAATCACTTACCCTCCAGACACAGACTAGAAGATCAGCCGGGACAAGACTTTAATTTTCCGTATTTTTTTTGTTATATTCGGTTTTCGAAGTTTGAACGAGTATAAGAAATTAAGAATGGCAAGGTCACAGCAAGTACTAGCTGCTAGTCTGCGGACTTCTTCAGCATTGACGTCCTTGTTGCAGGTCACTCCGGTTCTGCTTCTCTTGGTAGGATCAGCTGGTGGTCTTCAAGTAGGGTATTATAACACAAGTTGTCCCATTGCAGAGGCTATTGTGCAGTTCGCAGTAACTACATACCATTTTACGGATCCATTCTATGCTGCTGGTGTCCTGCGCATGCACTTCCACGACTGCTGGGTGCGAGTAAGTAATCTCATTCTGATCAGCCGAATCAGCCGCTTCCTGTTGAAGAATGTATACACATATGCAGGAATGCTGGTGACGGCCGGCCTCGAATTATTGCGGCAGCCAGCAGCTTGAAACAAACCTGAAAGTAATTACAATGTTGGTATTATTAATGCCGATCGCGTGCTGATCGACATGGGTTGGACTGCAGGGATGTGATGCTTCTGTACTTCTGGTTGGACCCGACAGCGAGCAAACCGCACCTGCGAACAATAATTCCTTAAGAGGCTTCCCAGTCATACAATTTGCCAAGACAGCGCTGGAGATACTTTGTCCGCGCACAGTGTCATGTGCTGATATTCTCGCATTCGCAGCTCGTGACAGCGTCGTGATCGTAATTATTATACTTCTCACAACCAAATTTCAATATTTGCATCGAGCACAGATGCACTAGTAATTCATACTCAGATTGCACTAGATCATGAGTGTATCACAAGGTCATGTTTTTCATTTGGAAATCGATATTTTTCCTTCTTAATTTAGCAAATGGTGATCCTGACGTAGTTTATGCGTGTAATCTTCAGAGTGGAGGCCCTTATTGGGACGTTCCAGCGGGTCGGTTTGATGGAAGAGTGTCGAACGCCACAGACGCACTCATCTTACCCGCTCCTTTTTTCGATGTCTCCCAACTGACCGAAAATTTCGCTTCCAAAGGTTTCAATCAAACAGAGATGGTAACTCTGTCAGGTGGGCGTCAATTCAATTAGCCTGACCCATGATCTGCTAAGACATCTTTCCATCAGGCTATTGTGATCACAGTAGCTTTCCATTATATGTTTTCAACTAACTTTGCTCAACACAGCTCTACAGGTGAAGCACTGACCAATTACACAATTGCACGAGTTATGAGAGCTCTGAGTCAAGCTGTGACTCCATACAATGATATCTGTCTTTTGTTCCACCAGAACATGTGTTCCCAGAATTCCTAACATGATTAAAATTACATATTTTCAACGCACTTGCAGTTCTCCAATGGAAAGTGACTGTCCCTGCAGCAAGAAACAAGACCCTATTTCGGTGTGATCACAGCACACTTTGTGTAACTGTGGTGACATCGGCCCAAAGGAAAGAGACTTTAATACCGTAGTCGACCAGTTCTCGGGAAGTAAATTACATGGAATGCGATAACGTGATCTCTACTCCTGCAATTCCATACTGATCGATTGCAGGCGACTGATCTGCATTCTATGTACAATTGTTAATCAAATTTTCTGTTTGCAGGTGCACATACAATTGGCCAAGCGCACTGTGGCACTTTCTCGAACAGGCTATACCCAACCCCAGACCCGACGCTAAACGCAAGCCTGGCTACCAATCTCGAGAACGAGTGTCCTCAATCAGGAGCAAATCCGGACTTCCGCCAGGATTTGGACATAGTTAGTCCTCTGTGTTTCGACAACCAATACTACAAAAACTTGGCAGACTTAAACGGCCTGCTGACTTCCGACGAGGCGCTCTATACTGATAACTCCACCCAGAGCACAACACAAAATTTCGCTAACAATACTGTCGAATGGCAAGCGGCCTTCATCGCTGCAATTATCAAGATGGGAAATCTCCCGAACGTTACCGTTGGCGAAATACGCGAGGATCCTCTGTGCCAGGTCGTGAACTCTTGAGCGAGCCGGTCGAAGCTATTCCAGTTTAAGGTGCATGCTTAGGCGTACTCTTCAGTTCACTGCGAACCAAAGTGGTTCTGGAGATATAAATAAATAAAAATTCGTCTACAGGGTAAACAGGAAATGTAATAGGGCACACACACACACACACACACATATAATAATGAAATCTCAATGAGAATTTTATGACAATCTCAGAGCTCTAGACTGAAGTAAAAACAAAAAGAAAACATATATTTAATGATGAAATTTCAATGAGAATATTATGACATTCTCAGTGCTCTAGAGTCTAGACTGAAAGGAAAAAACACAAAATAACATACATACAGACACACCTCTGTGTGTGTGTGTGTGTGTGTGTGTGTGTGGGGTTATTTTAATTAATTTTTAAATATATAATAAAAGTGTGATCATAATGATTGAAGTTATTGCATGAATATGAACTATACTAGAGTTCTCATCTAAATAAAGGGTTTTTCATTTTGTATTAAAGGTGTGCAAAGTATGCAATGTGGATCATGCCCAATACACTTCAATTAAACATGGAGTTGTTTTGCTTATGTGAGAAAAGATGATGATAACCAAAGGTCCATGGCTTTTGTATTCCCTATCAAAACTGTTTGTGACTAAATTCACAAATGGTTGGTGCAAACAAAATTATTTGTGGAAAACTTGATTTCTTCTTTACATCAACTTATTTACATGAGGCCAAGTTTTGGGTGAGCATCAAAAAATGTTTTTGCTTGATTGATTTTGTTGCTTTTAGAGTTCAATTAACTTTTGGGAACACACAAAAGAATTGAGCTCAGAGTTGTATTTCCAGCTGATTTCATATCCATAACAATTGACTTTTTATATAATTGCTATGGTACCAATATAACCAAACTTGGGCTTCGTGTTGATCCACACTCCTAGTGACAGTCAAATTGACATAAGTTAGAATATTAATATATTTTCATTTGTTCGTTGAATTTTTAAAACCTATCACATGGGTTTGGCATTAATTATATTCTGAAAAGAAAATGTTGAATTTTTAAAATATATATTGTCAAAATTTAGAGAATCAAACTCATAAACTATTGGGAAGGAATGCCTGTTGTCTTAATCACTAGACTACCACCTTTTCATTCACAAAGAATATTGTACCTTGTTTTACTTATTATTAGTTGCTGAAATTTTGGAATATTAAAAAAAGATTTGTTGAACTTGCTGGACTCACTTTTGGAAAATTAAAAAATTGTAATAAATGCAACAATTTCAAGCAATTGTGAGTCACCTAAGTAAAGTATCAAAACAAAATTTAATTATCATATAAATTTTCCATGAAATCATTTCCACTTCCATCAATTTTATGCATCAAATTCAATCTTAAGCTATTGAAAACACTTTTTAAAATTTGTGTATTGATTATAACTTATGAAACCATAAGAATCTCAAACAGGATTTTAAAAGGATTAACTTTTTATTCAATATGATGTGACCTAAATTGAAGTCAAATATGTGTTGGTGTTGCTAGGAAAGACCAGAACACATTCAATTTTCGTGTGTAATGATAGAAAGGTGATCCTATAATAAAACAAATATGAAAGGGTTCCAAGCATGGAAGTGTTAAGGTGGAACTGTCATTGCAAAGGACAGTCACAAATGGAACATAAAACTGCACACCTAAAGCAGTGCCAATGTACAATTGTCAATGAAATTTGTGATTTTAAAGATTTACCGTATGAGTAGTGAGGAGACCAATGCAAGTATGAATATTGATATTATTTGAAATCCCCAGTATACCTTAAAAGTGTTCTTCAATTTTACCTACTCATTTCAAACTAAAGATAAAACTAAGATCTTCACTACTTTGTGACTATAGTTAATAAGGCATTTGTCGTTTAAATGGGTCATATTCAACTTCTATGACAAAGCAAAGCTGACATGACCAACATGATCATTTGCATTCTTCAGAGCAGCAAGGTGGTGATGGAAGGCGACATTCGCATGGATGGGGGGTGATCTGAGTTGAGAGGAAGACATTGCAGCACAGATTCACTATACATTGAATTACCTCAGTAATATGTTGGATGGCTAGAACCAGTAGATCTTACTTTTTGAAGAAGAATTTGACAGTACTTACAATGTCCAGACAAAAAGGTCTATAACATGATTTCCTTCCAAGGTCTTTAGATATGCTACGTTCAGACTATCTATGCCTCCAACACAATTGCAAACTTTCAGAATACAGAAGAGAACTACAAATCAAGAGATATAGAGGCACACAGATTTCATCAATCGACTCTGAACCCCTAAACAGCACTGGGTCATCACATAGTAACTAAATCACCAACCAGGACAGACAGCACCATCGATGGCACCAGCTCTCCAACCACCAAAGTTGTTCAAAAGAACACAATCTCCAACCTTCTTCGGGTCACACAGTTTTAAGTCTGCAAAGCATATCCCAAATGTCATGTCTCTGCATTGAGCAGGTGAAGAAAACAACTTAAACAGGGTAAAAGATCCTTTCAGTCAAGAATCAATGAAAGAGAATTTTGCACATCCTCTGATGTGACATTTACCTTAACAATGTTGGTTGAAAGCCAGTCAAGACCTTCGTACAAGCCCTCCCCAGACGTAGCACATGTGCTCTGGATATACCTGGCAACATTGCAAAGGAGGAGGAATGAGTGATGGATTCTAAACTTATCCAGCAAACGTGAGAGCCAAGTTCCCTCCTTTGTCTGCACAAAAAGCCAACATCTTTTCAGGAGAACAATGAATTCCTCTTCCTGAAAAGAGGAAGCACATATTGCTTTGGATGGTACACATATTTGTTCAAGTTGTGAAATATGATGTCAGACATACCAATGGCGTTGACGGAGGGAATGGAGGCCAAGCTTGTCAGTTATCTCAGCAGCATTCATGGCATTAGGCAGATCCTGTTTGTTGGCAAAAACAAGGAGGACTGCATCACGCAGCTCATCCTGTAGCAACCCAAGCAAAAAATTAGATCTCTCTACATTGAACACAGGTGCAATCCTTCCCAGATTGTGGCTCCAGCATCATTCTCAAACTAGACAGCATTGTATGAGCACCACATCACTGACAAGTTGGAAATTAAAGCATATCCTCTTAGGTATCAAGAGCCCTCCATACTTACAATATTAGTCAACCTAAATAGAACTTATGATATGACCTGATCCTAAAGTTGACAAGATTTCAAGACAACTGAAGGAGAAAGAGAAGAGAGACATGAAATACAAAGAGCAGAAGAAAACAAGGAGTGGTGATGGTCTCCCACATATTCTGTCACCATCAACAGCAATGTCATGTTGACTAACTACCATAACTTTCCCACTGCCTATGTCCTCCATCTAGAACCAGGTTGAGTACACACAAGTGGGCTTCATGCACAAGCTGCTCTGTGTCATGCACAGAGATGAAACAATCCCTGGAGTGCTTTCAAAGTTCATAGGTAGACAAACCCTATCTCAGACTAATCCCCACCTATTAGAACATCTTATAGTTACCTCATTCAACATTCGGTGCAGCTCATCTCTTGCCTCCACAATACGATCTCTATCATTGCTATCTACCACAAAGATCAGACCCTGTGTATTTTGGAAGTAGTGCCTCCACAATGGCCGAATCTGTTTCATGATACCACGTTGTTATTAGCATCCTCCAAATTCATACAAAAGCCCAGTCCCCAAGCAAACTGACCTGACACAATTGTCTAGAACAGGGTTCCTATGAGGCTCCTTTGACATCATATCACAAGGAACCTGCATGCATGAGTAAGACTGCAGTGCTGACAAAAACTTCTACAATGTCTGGATGAATATGACACAATACTGGGTTTGGCACCTGCACTATACCATCCACTGACTAGTTTAAAGAAGCAACAAGGTCACCAGCAATATCTCTTGACCATATAAGCACAAGACAGTGGCTATGTTTGAGAGATGAAAACCATCCTTATACCTTATCCTGACCTCCAACATCCCAAACTGTGAAGCTGATGTTTTTGTACTCCACTGTCTCCACATTGAATCCTTGAAATTCATCCACAGATTGCAACAGAGCTCTCAGAATCAATGTTCAAAAGCAGCTTCACTCTTAAAAGTCATTGACAACAAGCAGGAACCCTATCATGGTGGTGAAACCATATCACAAGTAGAAGCTGATCATAGAGATATGGATACCTCTGCAACAACAAAAAGTCACCACCAAACTACTGATGAATACAAACCTTGTAACCTGGTATTGAGGTTTGCCACAACCCTTTACAACCAAGAAAACTGTAAATATCTGGTTCTTTGAAAATAAAGACTTCCAGACACTACACATGTGATATCACATCTACAAACCTGATTGTAAAGATGACAGGTCCGACTTCAGACTTAGATGCAATCAAACTAACATTGGCAGGGATTAGAAGCCCCTGTACATGAGAACTTTTTGAGTGTGGGAATGACCTCACATGCTTTTGAGGTGATACTGATAGGCCACAATTCAGTTGCAGTAACAAACAGAGATGTAGCAGTGGCATCCATATTCAATGAACTGATGGACCAGTTCGACAAAGCAGAGAGAACTATTCCTATACCTTTGTATAAAGCTCACGGATCGTGAGTCAAAAAGTAATAGAACTAAGATCCAAGATTGTATTTCTGTAATATCGTGCACGCGGAGTGGGTTGGAAACGACAGATGGGAGTCGAAGTAGGGAGCACAAAGTTAAAAGACGTCCAGCAGGACGTGCTTCATGAATCTTTTCTGATTCATCTGAAAAGAAGAAACTGGTGTGTGAAGATTTATGGCTAGGATTATTGTCATGCTCCGAGTAACCACGCTCTCAGGCGGATCCTCCCCTGCGCCTACCCACTCTGCACTTCCTAATTAACAGACCACTCTACACATGGACTCTATGCTACTAGGAAGAAAAAGACGTTCACAGAAGCAAACCACACGAAAACCCTCACCATCGTCCCCAGCGAAAAAAGTAAAATTGCAGCGGGAGTCGGTCTTACCGATGGTTGGAATGGTGGTGACGATCTCTCCAAGCTTCAGCTTATACAGAATGGTCGTCTTACCCGCGGCATCGAGACCGACCATGAGAATGCGCATCTCCCGCTTGGAGAACAGTTTCTGAAACAACTTGGTGAAAGTGAGCCCCATCTTGTAAGCAGCCCCCGGATTATGTTTTTTCTTGAAAAATTACGAGCGATCTATTAACAGAAAGCAAACAACAAGCCGATCCGCAAGCGACAACGTCAAGCCGTAAGTATGCGACGAATATAAGCGACAGATTGTGCAAACCCCAGAGCCCTCCTTCTTTCACTTCTTCGACTCCTTCGCTTTTGCAACGAAGCTCTCGACGGCCACAAAGGGGAAGGGATGACCGGCATTTCACGTCCCGTTCCATCTTGGGACCTCAATGTCCACAAAAGTGAAACATGTCCAGCATTTCACGTCCCGTTCCATATTGAGACCTCGATGCCCACAAAGTAATCCATGGCCGGCATTTCACGTCTCGTTCCATCTTGGAACCTCGATGCCCACAAAGTAAATCGTGGCCAGTATTTCAGGTCCTGTTCCATCTTGAGACCTCGATGGCCACAAAGCAAACCATGGCCAACATTCCACAGTGGTTTGAGACCTCGATGGCCACAAAGTAAACCATGGCCAGCTTTCCACATCCTACTCCATTGTGGACCTCGATGACTATAGAAGTAAAACATGGCTGGCATTCCACATGTCATCAATTTTCAAACCTAATTATCAATTACGTCAAAGCATGGCCAGCATTCCACGTCCCTTCATTTGGGGACCTGGATTGCAATGGTGCAAATGGATGACCAGCATTCCACTTTTTGTTGTTTGGGGACATGAATTTTCAATTAAGAAGGGGGCAGGCCCTACATTCCACGACATGTCATTTGGGGATCTGGATTGCAAATTGAGTAAATGCACAACCTCCATACAACAGCCCATTTGTTTTGGGATCTGAACTTTCAATTCCGTAGGGGGCACGGCCCTGCTGCAATCGACATCCCCATCATTTGGGGATGTCAATTGAAATATGAAAAACATGAGAAATTTTTGATGTGGGAAAGGCTCATTTCCAACTGCACCAAAAGGTTTCTAGAATTTTTTTCCTTTCCAAATCCGACCAAATATATGATACTCGGAATGACCAAAACCCCCTGATGATGAGTAGACGTTTGAAATGCCTGCTGGGGGGGGGGGACTAAGTTAATGATGCTTCTTCATTCTTATCATTATCATGATCCGAACAGAACAGAAGGTTCCGAAGTACCCACACTTGGTCAGAAGGTTCCAAAGCATTGGTACTCATAGAGACGGGTGGCAAACCTTTTTTGGTTGGGAAGTGCAACCAAAGTTTTTTTTAAATACTAAAAGCCCACATAACTAGGTATAATAATATTTTCCTATAGCTCCCCCCCCCCCAAATATAACTCTCCACGGGTCCCATTGGTAAAGCCCATAGGTGGGGAACGTTCCAAAATAATTCAGGGTTGGACTCGGCTTCCACCAGGGTGAACCGGCACCCACCTCCGTACCTTCACCGTTGTGAGTGAGGCCTCTTTGTGACCATATTAATTAAGCCCAAAATAATGTTAGATTTGAACTAAGAGACTCTGATTAAGTCTAAGCATGTGATATTTGTAATATTTTACAAATAATTTAAATGGATTTATGGATTATTTACCATGGTACTAAGGTGGGTGTTGGTTCACCCACGGCCGGCTTCCACTACCTCATCCTAGGCCCCCCACTCGCAAAATGTAGGGCCAAACTCCACGACAACAACCTTCTCCTAGGTCCGTTCTTGTTGGGAATGCCCCTCTCTTCCCCCCTCCTAGGGCTTTACTCTGTACCCACACCTATTTTGTTCATGTTGTAACTTTATGATTATCAATTTCTTACATAGAATTTTTCAAGAGTGGCATAAATCACAAGTTGACATCTTAATCTACCATTTATAGCACATTTATTCCACTCCTTAAGATTTTGAGTCTATCATACATCAAAATAAAGATCTCTCTCTCATCCTCTTGAGGCTCTCACTCAAATCCACAAATACAAATGATTTTGTTTGATATTTACAGCCAGTGCTATTGACACCAATGTTTGTCAAACTAGATATGGAGCTCATGAGCTCATGACCACTTAGAGTACGGTAAAGCCTGGGGAGCAAGGGCATTTAGGTCTGATTCCGGGACCGGTGGCCCATTCCAGGGCTTTGCCCCTTTGTAAAACAGGAGTGGAATCCCGACCAGTAAAGTGGGACTTCTCACACATACAGGGTGAAGTGAAATTCCACGATGGAATTTCCGGCCATATGGTGTTTGCTTTGTAGTGAGGTTTTCCAAAACAGAATGCCCAGCCATGGATGCTTTGCATGCATTTGTAAGAGGTTTTCACAGCCAGGGAACTATGTAACGAGATGGACCAGGTTTAGAATCTCTTCAGAACTTCTAGGGTTTAGGGTCCAAACTCTCTACCTATCTTTTTGCACCATAATTCCTTATCAAGAATTTACAATAGTTAACTTCTGTACCAACCCAAATGCCATAATGTCTTTGAAAGTAGCAGTTTCAGAGTGGTGTTCTGAAAGTCCCTAACTCCAGTTAGGGTTTTAATTTCCCCAGCACCACAGGTCAATCCATGGGTGACAATAGAGTTCTAGAAGACTGGCAATAGTGAATGTTGGGGCCAGAGTAAACCAGCACCCTCCAGCCTACCATCCACTGGATGCCTGTTATGACTCAGTCATGAATGAACCTCAACTGAGTTAATGTCTGGTTTCACCTTTGGAACCCATTCTGTAAGAAGTAGGCCCTATATTTAGGTAGGTAGGTAGGAAAGTAAGTGATTACTAAGGGCCAGCCATTACTAAGTAGATGGTTTAGGGTTTATACCAGTGTTGGGTGCATATATACCAGGGCATATACAAGCATAGCTGAAGCCTTGATGGATAGGCAATTGTCTTTCAAAAATCTAAACTGACCTGCATGGCTTGGCATCTCCTCGTTCATAACAAGTAAGGATTTTTCACAAACAAGCCTTTGGTTTGTGAAGGCTAGTGAATGTACATGGCTGGGGACATTCTGGGTTTCTTACATGGTAAGGGCATGTAGATTAGGGTGCTTGGATTCTTAGGGTTACAAAGGATGGAGAAGTTGCACAATTCAATGTAAAGAAATGATGAAAAGTGTGTTTTGAAGACTACAATGCAATGGGCAAAGTTTCAAGCCTTGGCATTGTTCAATGTGATCATTGAGTCTAGCCAAATAATAGTTGATTTTCCTTGTTTTGCATTAATGTCTCCAAGTGATACTCAAGTTGAGAGGAGCTTTACAATTTAATGTACATTTTGCATTATTCTCATTTTTTATGGACTTTGTTCTATCCTATTACTCTTCTTAAGTTTGAAATCTTCAAGTTTCTTTAGTTTGGTTTGCTTTATTGATTTCCTAAGCTTGATTGATCTCCAAATTACAGGGTTTTTTTAATGGTGAAATTTCACATATTTTTTACCAAAAAATTTGAAATTGGACCTCCCAATTATGATTTTAGGTTACAAATTCCACCAAATTCATTGGGAATTGACATTGTTTTAGGTTTTAAGGCCAGGATTTCAATAAACGACTAAAGTTTGTTGCCACCAATCGTGATTTGTGCATGTCAGGTTTTGATGCATGATGATAAAGGATCAACTCTTCTTCAATGGTCTTCTATTGCATTTCTCCACCTTTTGCAAGAGCTTTATTCAAAGCTTCACCACCTTTTTTGTTTTCATGAATTTGTATGTAGTTGCCTACTTTACAAGGTTGAAGGTTTAATGATTATTTAGTTTCTTGAATATGATTATTAAAATCGATTTGAAAATTTATGTGGACTTTTGAATGACAATAGGATATTTGTTTTGAAGCATGTACATTTTCATTCTATGTTGGCAAGATCTATTATAAAATTGTTTTGAAGTTTCAAACATTTGGATATCAATTATTTGTGATTTCGTCTTCAAAAAATTTCCCAAGGTGGATACAAGATTGATCATCGAACTATTCCATATGGACATCAGTCGTTGGATTATTGTAATACTGAAAGCAATTTGGCAACAAATTGCTACACAATTAATTAAATATCAAATCTTAACTTCAAGTGTTGGTTTTTTAATTCTGAAATTTTTGGTAGGTAATGTTTAGACTAAACAACAAACATGATTTTGATGTCTTTATGAGATAGTCTAAGTGTGTTTAGATTGTCACACTTTGAAATTCTAGGATTGACAAGTTTAAAGTTCAAACCCAATAGGCAAAATGTTTTAGAATCTAATTTTATGATAATTATTAAAAATTTTGCACAAGTAATAAATAACTCTTCAAAATTTTGGAAAAATAAAAAATAATCTAATTTATCTCAAAACAATTTGTGTATAATGATATAAAATGCAACAAATTTGTTTTTGAAGATTTGAATCCCAATTGGTGTTGCTACAATTTACGATAGTGCAACAAGGCTCAAGTTCATGGTGCCAACACATGCCTAGGTATGATGATAATTATTAACAATCGTAACCAAGTACAAGCTCAATCTTGAATGTTTAGCTTAATGTTTAGTCGATGCAAATGAAATCAAACAAGCCAACAACATTACTTTAGAAAAGGACCTTGTGTCCTTTTGCCCAAAAATAACCTTTTCATACAATTCAATTTTCAAATTTTTTTTATAGTTATTGTAGTTTTTTTTTTGCATCCTACATATTATGTAGGTTTGGAATTCAACTTACTTTTTTGTTATACTTCCAATATGAGGTATGGTTCCTTTAAAACCTCCAAAAAAATTTCCAAGCTTGTTATTGATGTGTTTGTTACTGAGTTGTTGTTAAAGCATGGTTCAATTGCTACAATGCAACAAAACCTTGAAATCCTTGATGTGTTGATGTCTACAACATCTTCTTCTAACACTACTAATGTTTGGGAAGAAGCTCATGCTTTCACAAATCCTAATCCTCTTGGTCCTTGCAAGAAACCTAAAAAGATTGAATGGGAACTTAATTGAGTTTTTAAATATGTTTGGGCTACCAAATTGCCTTGGGCAAAAGCAACTGTTAGTTTGAATAGGAAGTTGTTAATGGTGAGATGTAAAATTTGACCTCATGTAGATAAACATGAAAAGCTACTTGTCCCCAAGTTTGATGGCCTTCAAAAACACACAAGTCACTAAAAGGCTCTTGTAATGAAGCCATAGGCAACAAAAGGTCAATATTATATTAGTTTAACCAACCAACATGCTAAGAATGAATGTTAGTTTACAACATTGCACGGTAAGAATTATATTCTTGATCATCTCTAAACTAGATCAAATTTTGAATGTAAAGACAAATTTGTGCAATTTGTGATAGTTTATCATCTCTTGAAACATGGGTGCCCAATTATTGACTATGAAAGCATGAGGGAATCTTTTGATTTCTACAAAGAGCCTTCAACATCACTAGAGTGACACAAATGCTTGGGTAATGGCCAAATGCATGCAAAAGCTTGTGTTCACAAAAACATGTCCAATTATTCAATCAACAAAGTTCCTTTTTATGTTTGTTGATGAAGTCATTATTGTGGATTGCCAAGGGTGAATTGTTGTCCATGTGTATGTGGTTGAAGGTTGAAAATGCATACCTATTTTGTTAACTTTGGAACAAATGTTGTTTAATGCTATTATAGACAACCTAACTAAGGTGATTATGGCAAGCCTATTATAGTATGGAAGCCTTTCTAAAATTGATTTAACTTCCAAATTAATCAACTTTGGTGCTAATGGTGTGATAGTTTTTCAAAGGGCTAAGACTGATGTTATCATACAGTTGAAGGAAAAACATGCCCCTTCATGCTAGGGGTGCATTTTGAATTAATCTTATTGTTCAGACATTTTCCAATCTACCATTTATGTCCAAGATTGAAGTTTTGTTACAATCTTGTATAAAAGCATGTTTTGGACATATGCAATTAATTGGTTGAATTTTTGGAACAAAAAGCTTTGAGAATCCTTTGCAATGTCAAAACACATTGGATCTCCATGTTTTTTCTTGCCAAGCAAATTTTAACTGAATATAAGATTTTGGTGATATGGATGTTTCAAGAACAAGTGTCAAATGAATCTACTAAGGCAAAATTGGAGCTACTTTGCAATATTGAGGTATTTTTGGGTCTTGTTTGCATCATCCCTATGTTGGAATATGTTCAAAATCTTTTTAAGTTTGTTCAAACTTGAGCTGTTTTTATTTGTGATTTTGTTGCTGCTATCAAAAGTTGTTAAGGGGATCTTTATAAAATGTATTATGATGAGTAAGTAGGGTTAAGCATAATGACTTTGGTCAATCTTTTTGATATTGTGGACCATTACAATGATGTTTTACATCATGTTTGGGATCTACTAAACCATTTTCACAGATTGAATATGCAACATTTCAATTTAATGGGAGGAGCTACATGTTGTATAATTGATGCAAACTAACATGGTGTTTGAGTTGGGTTTCAATGATGGACTAGTTGATGGTTATGCAAGATGTTAAAAGCCAATGTAACAATGTTACTCATGGCCTCATTGAACTTAATTGGAGAGAGGGTTTCCATCACAAGAAATAATGAATGCCATTAACATTATTTACCCCTAGTTCTGGCTTCAACTAGAAGTTGAACACATTATTATATGGGAAGAACATTGGTCCCAACCAAGTTTTTATTCATCCCTTGTTTGATGAGGTTAAGTTGGATGAATAAACATCTTTATTCAAGATGATTATGATGTCTAATGTTTTAACAATATTGAAACCACCCACAAATTGTAACCCATGTTAAAAAATGTGGGTAATATTGCTACCTAATAATCAAATTATTTCTCATAAGTTATTTGAATGGCTAAAGTTCATTTCTAATGACTATGGTTTTGGGGAATGTGGAAGGTGAAAGGTGTTTCTTTACTTTGTCTTTCACTAAGAGCAAATTGAGAAACTAACTTACCACACATCTAGACTTGGTAGTGCATATGTATGTAATAAAATTTCATTCTTTGGAAAATTTCCCTTTTTTAATAACAATGTGATCATGGACCCAAAAAAAGGTTCAAAGGGCAACATAACAATAATAACATTTTACAAAAAGACTTGTTACCTTATTTTTTAAACCTTTTTTTGGTTTCATAATCTTGCTTTTGTAGTCTATAACTTATTGTTGGTTTTGGTATGTGTTTATTGATAGTTATTATGTCTTTGTTATTTTTATTGAACTAATACCTACATTTTTGTTTTTTTGTAGGTTTATCTCTTACTGCAATGGGCAAGATCCATTTGAATCAGGGTTCCATTCCCACAAAAGATTTTTCTTTGAAGGTTTATATGAGATAAATTCCATTCGCTTAATATTTGGATGTTGATTTTATATTCTATTTACAAAACTTTTGCCATTCTTTCTACTTGTAGGAGCATATGGTTGCCTCCAAAATTGAGAGCAACAACAATCGTGTAGCCAACAACTTCCTAACATAAAAAAACACAAAATAACTTCATTTTTGCCTACAAAATGGTGTGATAAAAAAAATTCAACTCATTTTTTGTACAAGCTTCCACATGTTAACCCTAGATTAAAAAGCCTAGCCAACATGGTTAAAACATGGTTGGGGTACCAGAAAGGATTGTCTCATTAAATATCCAATGGACCCTTTCATTTATAAATGTTGTTGAAATTTAATGGCATATTCATGTTGAATTATTTTTTCTTCATAGATACATACATTTATAAGGTATTTATTTTATGCATCTAGCATTTCAAATTTGAACAAGTTTAAAGATTCCTAATTTGAGTGGATTTTGTCACATGAAAAATAAATTTAAGGACTCATGGGGAATGTTTAAACAAATTACTTTGTTTCAAGATTCTTACCACAAAAACCTTAGGTGCTAATGTATATAAAATGTTCAAATGTAACAAGAACCAAGTTAGGGTGGCTCAAAAGCAACAAGAGTCACAATCCCAAAAGTCCATATTTTAACACTAGAATGGAAACTTTAATTTAAAATCAATTTCTTAATCGGCCCTACGTGGTGATTAATCAACTAATAAAGTCCATATGAAAGGCTACCCATTTAAATAATTCTTTGACATACATGTTACGGGGAAAAAAATATCAATGCAATAAAAAATGACTAAGATAGTGACTTAGGAAAATAAGGTCCAAATTTGATCATTCAAAAGTCCATAGTTATTTGTTGGTTAAAGTTTTTGTTGTAGTTTTTTCAATCCATTTTTTTCTTTCCATTAAATGTATCATATATTTACTCCCTATAAAAAATATTGAAATGAAATCATAACAAAAAATGCATTTGAATATTAATGCAAAACCTAGAACATAGTCCATATGTTCATTTTAAAAGTCCATTATTATACGATTGGTGTATGTTTATTGAATTTCACCTCTCCATAAATAATTTTATTCAAGCACAATCTTAATCCATAAATATGTTTTTCAAGTTGATGATTTTGCAATGCATTTATGGCATTTGAATAAAGTACATTTTGCAAAAAATTCAAAAACATCCAAAAAATGAATCACCTTAGCTTTCAAAGTCCCCCCTATTGCAATGTATAAAGTTCTTAAAAGTGAAATTTTTGGGAATTTGGGGCCATTTGATAAAACATGGCCCACATTGGATAAATTTTATTATTTTGACTTTCATAAATGAAAATGATAAATATTTTAGAGGCTTGCATAAAATATGGAGCAAATTTATTTCATTTGACTAATATATATATATATAACAAATTGACCTTATTCTTCATAAAACCTAAGACAATGATTTGGGAGTCCTAGGAATGAGTCCTTATGTTTCAATTGGGGTATCTTAATCATGCTTGGATAATACCAAATTTGATCTTTAGATGGCATTAAGAAAATTTGACACATTTGTTTTAGTTATCAATTACATCAACAAAAGGTGGGTCCTTGTCACATTATTGTGAAAATTTTCAATGTTCATGAAACGTTAAAGAAGTGCCATGGCTTTGCAATTAAAGGATTCACTTTATTTTCAAAACTTGGTGACAAGGTTATAACCATTGTAAGAAATCACGATTAAGGTTCAATTTTATCAAAGTGTTTACATTGACCAAATGGATGTTCACTTTGGCTAAAGGTATGGGGCATGAAAGAAACATGGTTCTTTTGATTACTTATTTTGAATAAAGTGACATTTTTTACCAAGTTTTATGTCATTCACTTAGTGAAAAAAGACAAACTAAAAAAAATTCCATCAAGACAGCTAATGGTTTAATCAAATAAGCCACACTAAATAACAAAGGTGTCATCAAATCAATATGATTGATTTGACACTTAGTCAACTCAATTATATTGATTTGTGGCATACTTGCTAAGCCTAGGGTATTTAGTTAAAACCTAGGTTATTATAACATATTGTAAACTATTGATTCCAAAATTATTTAGGGCCATTTCAAAAGATATTTAAAAACGTATTTTAAGTTATTTAACTTAGGTTATTATAGGCCATTAATATATTAACGTAAAATGACTTACAATTGTTTAAGGTAAAAAAAAATTAAATAACTTAAAATAAAATAACTTATGATATTTAATAAATTAAGATAATTTAGGGTAGAATAACCTATAATAATCCTAAAAATGACATGGGGTGTAATAATTTAAAATAGCCTAAGGTTAATTAATTTAAAGTAAAACAAATACTTTAGAATAACCTAGGGGTAAATAACGCGGAATAATTTAGGGTAAATGTTTTTAGCATATAATAACTTAATTTAGTATAACCTAAGTAAAATTTAAAGAGGCTTAAAAGTAGTTTTAAATAACTTATGGTAGTTTAAGGTAGTTTAAGGTAGGTAGGTTAAACCACATAAATAGGATAGGAAGAAATGTTCATAATGATGTGATAACAAAAATTATCATTCATTAAAAAATCAGTGCTATGGTTAAGGGTTTGGACCTTTAGTGTGAAGGTGAGGGGTTCAAATCTTCACACTTGTAACCTATTTGAATATGTTTAACTAACTAATTTAACCTAGCCTAATAGCTAAAGTAAGGGGTCAAAGCAAATTACAAATGAACCATGTTTGTCCAAGAAAAAGTGATGTATAAAACTATCATTGTATGTAATAAGCTAAAATCTTGATGACATTATTTGGCAATCCTAATTACAAGGAAAAAAAACTTTAGATACTGCATGAAAACATTTTCAAATCTAAAGTTCATTTTGATCCAATTGTAGTTAGATGAAAAGGAAGAAATAAAATCAATGTACGTAAAATATATAAAATACATTTTTTCAATGGCCATAGAGTTTCATGTTTATGATTCATGAAACATTACTAAATAAAATAAAATTGAAAGAAAATGCAATGCCAATTTATTAAAAATTTTCATTTTTCATATATGGTAGTGTTTTTTTCTTTAAAAAATAGTTTTGAGAGGATTTTCAACCAAAATTTTTGAACTTTTAAATGGTTTTAGATTCAATTAATATGAATATCAATATTATTCATCATAAAAAAAAACTCCCTAGAAATTGCACCCATAACCCTAGTTTGAAATATATATGTATTTTTTCATGATTTGTGAGAAGTATTATTTTGTTGAAAATATATTTTGTATGTTTAAATTTTTCAAAATTTATTGTAGTTTTTAAATAATTACCTAACTTAAGTGTAAAAATAATCAATCATATATATATATATAATCCAAGATGTGGTTTCCATACATTATCAAAAAACTTAATTGCAAAGAAAATTACCTTGGGATTAGAATTGTTGGGGGCATAGTGTGTTTCTACCTAGGGTAAAGTAGGTAGGATGGATAACATAGGTAGATAAATAAGTAAATAAATATATTTTGTCATTATTATAAATTTTCTAATTTGTTGCATAGATATTGTTATTTCATTTGACCAATAAAAAAACCTAGTAAAAAAACTCAATCAAAATAACTTGTCAAAATAGCCAACCAAAAGTCCATTCAAAATAAACATGTCCAAATCAACTTGTCAAAAATAACATTTTTGTCAAGTTGGACAAGGGGGCAAAAAGGCCAAATTGAAGGTCTTTTGAATTAATTTTTTCAATCAAATCTTATGGTGAACTTATGGAAAAGATGAAAACACCACCAACTTGAACATTTTCACGAATGCCTTAAAAAACATTGTGTCACATGTGTTTTACTAATGTTGTCATAGCCATATGCTAATAGTTGTTATGGGCATGTTATGTCCAAATGTTGTTAATATCTTACTAATGATTTGAAAGCTTGTGATTCCATGAAGAAGGTGGGTGCAATTACTCAATCCAAGACACTACTACAATTCATGGTTTTTTTTATTGGGTTTTCTTGTCAAAAAATACCCAAAATTGATAGGCGTAAAAAAACCACCCTGTGAATTTGGACAAGTTGTTTTGTACATGTTTAACGTAGTTGGGTAGTCAAATTGGACCTTGTCATTTTGACTAACGAAGTGATTGACAAAATGATTGATTATTGGACAAACTAGTTGACTGGTGGATAATGGACAATTTGACTAGGTCAATTTTATATTTAAATTAAAATCATTTTTTGGAATATTTTTTTAAAATTAATAGGTAGGTAGGTAGGTAGGTAAGTAGGTAGTAAATAGGTTTAGGTAGGTCGAAAAAAGGCACTCAAGCAAGTAAATGTTAACTAGTCTAGCCTACCTAACTTAACTACCTTAGTTTAACCTACCTACTTTGGCCTTCTCAACATGCACATAGGTTGTAAATATAAAGAAATGAACCCCAAGTCTTCCCAATAATAAACCAAATCCTTACCAATGGATTACACCATCAAAGGTGTTCAATTTATATCAAGTTTTTTATTTCACATATTCATTTCACATCATTACACATAATGGCTAAAACTAAGTGACAATTAATGGCTAAACTTAATGATTTAAAGTAATAGTTAAACCTAATAGTTAAACTTAATGATTTAAAATAATAACTAAACCTAATGGTTAAACTTAGTGATTTGAAATGATGGCTAAACTTAGTGGTCAAACTTAGTGATTTAAAATAATGGCTAAATTTAGTGGCCAAATTTAATGACTTAAAGTAATGGCTAAACTAGTGGTCAAACTTAGTGATTTAAAATAATGGTTAAACCTAGTGGCTAAATTTAATGACTTAAAGTAATGGCTAAATCTAGTGGCCAAACTTAGTGAAAGTAATGGCTAAGCTTAGTGATGAAACTTAGAGACTTAAAGTAACGTGCCCCAAAGCTTTTTGATAGATTCAAATGTGAGTCTAAAGTGAAAACAACAGGAAAACAAGGAGTTGGGGCATGCTCTCTGGCTCGCAGCACTTTGGGGGTAAAGGGACATGCTAGAGTTCTGGGATGGGATTAGGAAGAATGACAAGCAACCTATCATTCACATGGACTTGCACAAAATTAAACAACAAGTTAGTTAGTGCATAGCTGGAGCACTTTTGGTGCTAGGATGAGCCACGGGTAATGCGAACTCATAAGACTCACCACAGCCCGAACTTGGGGGAAACCACCACCTTCCCTTTTATAGTATACTGTGTGCCTCTCCACGAGGCCCACATCCAAATGGGAATCCCGAAATTCTCAAAGTTATGACTCCCACTTTGAAGCCCCATAACTTTGTGTGCAGACCTTTGATTGAAATGAGGTTTGATGCAAAGTTATAGCCCTTGTCGAGATCTTTCTAATGGTATGTCACAAACTACCTACACACAAGGAAATCAGGTCGATTCTCAACTTTTAGTGGTCGAGAGTCAAACTGCCAATTTGACTCCCAGTTTTTTTTTTGGCCATAACTTGTGGGTGATGCGAGCCCATTTTAGACATCTACGTTTCAATAGCTTTTAAATGATATAACTAACTCCTCAATCTAATGGGTTTTGACCCCTGAAATCTCTCCTTAAAGATTCAAGAATCCATCGAGACTCCAACTCCCCAAGTGGGAGTTGCCTTAGGAGTGTGAGGGTTCATTCTCTCACACTCTCCTACACTCCTAGAAGTAAGATATGTCTCCCAAAACTCCCTCTTGCCTTGCACTTTTACAAGCCCTTGCTTTGGTCGTGAACCCAAAACTAGGGTTGTGACATGAAATAATGGTTAAATTTAACAATTAAATTTAACGATTTAAAATAATGGTTAACTTTAATGATTTAAAATAATGGTTAAACATAATGAAAAAACCTTGATTAAATATAGTGGTTTAATATAATGGTTAAACCTAATTGATAAACTTAATGGTTAAATTTCATGTCTAAACATAATGGCTAAACCTAAATTAAATCTAGTGGGTAACTCTAATGGTTAAAGATAGTGGTTAAACCTAGGCTATATTTAGTAGCTATACCTAGTGACTAAATTTAGGCTATATTTATTGGCCAAATTTAGTGGTTCAATTTAGGTTAAACCTAGTGCCAAAATTTAATGGTTAAGCATAATGGCTAAACTTAGTGGTTAAATTTAAATTAAACCTAATGACTAAAATATGGCTAAACCTAATGGTTAAATCTAGTAGCTAAACATAGTGGTTAGCTAAACCTCATGGTTACACTTAGTGATTAAAATTAAGTAGGTAAGTGGGTGGATAGGTAAATAGATAATATGTAGGTGGGTGGGTAAGTATGTAGGTAGGTAGGTAGGTAGGTGAGAAGGTATATGTACAAGTGGATGCAAAAAACATCAAATGTCCATTGGAGTGGTGGAAAAAACAAAAATTTGTGTTCCCAATTGTTGGCTTTTTGGTTAAACAAATATTAAGGATTATAGGTTTTCAAATAGAAACTGAAAAAATATTTTCCCTTGTTGGTATACTTACCAATTTTAAAAGGTGTTGTTTACAATTAAAAAAACCTTGAGAAGTTAATCTTTGTGACAAAAAATTGGCCTAATGATGTAAGGGTTGGTTGTAAGGCCCCTTTTACTTTGGTAGAATTGATAAATTTTGAAATAGATTTGAAGGAAGAGTTAGATGAAATTGAAATCTCATTTGAACAAAAAAATTGAATGATGATCAATTTTTAAATGTTTTCCCTTGTAATGAAGTTTGTTGGTTTTTTTGGGCATATAAAAGCCTTTAACTATTTAAAAATTAAAATCAATTTTAAAGAACCAACAAATTTTAATGGAGAAAGAACCAAAATAAGCAGAAGCAAAAGAAAAAATGCGAATTAATCTAAATAATAAGATGGAAAAAGAATTGGTTCAATTTTTTTTTTTAAATCTTAAAATTAAAATGGGCGATTATTGAAAAAAATTTAAATTGCCCAACATTGGTGAAAACTGGTGTTGGGCGAGTATTTATTTTCAACAATACCTTATGGGTAGGGTATGAACCAAAAAAATCATATGTGAAACCCAATAGGCCTGGGCATAAATGAATTTTTGACATATTGAAGCTCGTTGGGCATAGACATATATAGGACATGTTTTTTTTTTCAAACGGGCATGCATAATAAATATGGAAAATAGTGATGCCCTTTAGACATAAACCATCTAAATAGAATTTTAGAAATCTAGATGTAATATTATAGTTTAAATAAATCATTATAACCTAACATTTCAGAAACTTTGAATTGTGGATGCCACAAGAATTCTTGAAGTCATAAGTAATTGGTTGCCTTTAGTTGCAATCTTAGCACATTGACAAGAGATCGGATGGTGGGTGCAAAGTGCATTCTCAGACTTTCAAACACCATACACACAAGTAAGGAAAGATATTCAAGCTCATGCATATTAATGATCTTGCATTCAATTGATGAAGACAATTACATCAAAAGACTATAAGACCATTGGATTTAAATAATTTGAACAACAAGTTTTCATTCAATTTCACAAAACTTATAATCTAGTTTCAATTTAAAACTAAACACAATTAACCACTCTCACTATCAACTTTAGCAACCCTTGTGTTTTCAACCTTTAAAAAATTAATTTTATACATACCAAAACAACATTCAATATGACATGCTTCAAATCCCCCATTGTTTGTAAATTGGAAACCCCGATGTTAAAAATGTAAATTGAAGACACCCCACAACAACAAAAGAAAACCCCAAGGTTAGGGATAAACATTAAAGACAACCCACAATAACCATAAGAAACCCCAATGTTAAGAGTAAAAGTTGAAAACATAAGACATCCCACAACAACTGCATTCACATCTTTCAACTAGACAATAATTGACAAGTGGGAATAGAAACTAAAAAATAAAAAAATAATGACTCATGTAAACACTGACACAAAGGTAAACAATAGACACATCTACTTGGAATAAACAACCCATATGACATTCAACACATCTACCCTCTAACTTATTATGAAGTTTTAAAATAAATTTAGGGAATTTCACAATTTTCCTTTGTTCAACATTGAACCACTTTGGCCCTAAGGGTTGAGGTATGTACAACCAAGAAATTTAAAAAAAACATAGACAACAATTTAGGTTAATGTACATGTACCCAACAAATTAAAAGAACCAAAACATGGATGTTCATGGGTACCTCCCTTTTTTCTTTTCGTATTCTACACCTTTCAACACTACAAAAGTTAGTCTTTTTCAAACAAATTAAAATCATAAATGAATTTTTAATTTTCTAAGACTATGTCACTTTCAATGTCAATGTATTTTTGAATTGATTTAGGTTGGGGATTATTGCACCTAAACTTGGGATCATCATGCTAATTTTTCATGATTAAAACTAGTTTGTCTAGATTGTTAATCCCAAGTTGGCAAAATCTCAAACCAATGTTAACACTTGCCATACTGAAGATTCTTTTCAATCTTGATTTATGACTCGACAATCCCCATCACTCATGGTTGTCAAAATGATGTGACGCAACCATTTTGTGTTTGGCATCACATCAGCATCCATCATGACACGTCCATCACATCCATCAAAACAAATGTAGGAAAATATTTGTTGACACTCAAGCTACCCCTATTATGAATGGCGATTGAAAACAAATTTCCATTGCCAAGCTTGTGGCAATCGAAAATTTTCGGTTGCCCCTTTCTATGGTGACTAAAACGTTTCAATCACCACAGAAGGGGTGTGTGTCATATGTTTTTGGAAAGTCCTTAATGACAACTTTCCAAAAACATATAACATGCCTCCATTTTTGGTCTCCATCCAATAATGGGGGTGTGTTGATTGGCGACCAATAAATTTCAATTGCCATCCGACATAACCCACCATTAGGTGGCGACTAAAATTTTTTAATCGCCCAAGAGGGCATGGGGGGTGGACAATTTCTTTTGAGAAATGATAATACATGTGCTCCCCCTTTTTTGTGATGGAAAGTTTTAAACCACCATCCGACATACCTGCATCGTCGAATGGCGACCAAATGTTTTTGGTCACATAAAGGTGTGGAAGCATATGCTATCATTTTGGGGGAAACAAAAAAACATACTCCCATTTTCCCTCTTGGGTGTTCAAAAAATTTCGATCGTCATTTGATGGTGATGGTGTGTCGGATGGCGATTGAAATTTTTTGAATGCCATCTGATATACCCCCAGTATTCAATCATGGATGGCTTTCTACTTAGACCCTTCTCCTATACATAATTTCCTAACATCATAAACATGAATAAGATTTGAAGGTTGATTGTCCATGGGCCACAAGTGTGTTTTTTCATTTTTGTGATGTAACAACACTAGATAGATTTGGTCAAATTTCACTTAAATTGGTGACACTTTTGTATAGGACATGAAAAATGTATCTATTAGAGCACTTGTGTTGACATGCTCCTCAAAAAAGGATGATATTTGCCAAATTATTTTTAGAAATCAAGGAGTTTTCATTATAAATTGGAAACTTATCACCATTTGATAATTTTTCGCCTAATTTTTTTTTCAAATAACTTAATTTTTTATTTTATCTTTTTGGCAAAATTTTATCATTAAAAAAAAAGTAGTTGTGAGTGTTGTGAATCAAATTGTGATTCACTCATTTGTCTTTTTATTTTGAAAGAAATATCTTCCTAGAGTTCCTAACACTCATTAATTATTACACATTTTTCACACAATTGTAGTTTCCCAATGAAAAGTCCACGTCTATGCAAAATGAAGTAAGGCCCTATGTCAATAATTTTCCATTAGGCTAGTTTGATCACAACACATTGTACATGCATAACTATTATCGTGACAACCTTAATGGAAAGACCATAGAAGCATATGCAAAGAGAACATTCCTTAATGAAATGAGCATCCAAAATAACACTATAATGACATGTAATTAATATAAGTATAACCATTAAATGGTGTGAATTTGAATCTAGATGAACCAATAAATACACACAATAATAAATATAAAAATCACTCTAAAAATGTCAATAAACTATTTTTGATTAGTTAATCATAACAATTAGCCCATGTGATGACATTTAATTGTTCCTCACTCTACACTATCAAATATTTCATTTTTATGGGGGGTGAAAGCACACTATGGGGGGGAGCCAAAAATGTTGTCACATTGTACTATTGTCCATGTTTGAACTTTAATCATGGTAATATTGAAGCATATTTTTTCAAACTTTTTGCATAATATGGTAGATTATAAAACAAAGAATTAAATTGAAAAAAAAATTCCTTTTTCCAACTTATATTGTGAAGTTCCAAAGTATATTTGTGATAAAAAAATGTAAGTCATTACGTATTAAAAAATGAAAATATATTCAAAATATGATTGAACTAATTTTTAGTCTTTATGAGATTTGTAGTATCTATTAAACATTGTGATTCCATATGATTGGAATAAGTTTGTTAGCCATGTGAAAAGTTTCATAATTATCATATCATAAATGGGTGTTTTTGGGGGTTATGACCATAAGTATGTGGTAAATTAACATTTTGACAAACTATCACTTTCAAATGGAAGATGACAAGATATGTGAGGTGGGTAATTTTTTAAATTTTCATTTCAAACATTTTTTGGCTAACTAATTCAAACCCAAACCTAATGCAGTCCAAAAACAAAAATAGGTTCTATTATACTATATATTCCATAAATATACTCAATATTCCTTGAATTTAAGCTTTTATAATAATTATTTTTTTTTGCAAATAATGTTAGATATTATTAACTTTGTGAAATCAAAATATCATGTCCAAACACCAAAAGTGAAACCCAAAATTAAATGCAATTTGTTTTTCTTCATGAATAAACAATGTTCAAGAATGCATCCTTCAAGAACAAACTTTCCAAATTCAACCTTTGGTGGCAATAATTTTTGTGAAGTGATTTCTCACAAATCCTTCTCATGCTAAAGAAATTCCATCTTCATCTTTCATGTATGCAAGTTATTGCCATTCAACTTCTTAATACTTTGAACATAAAAAATGCATGCCATGATTGTGAGTAGAACAATGCCCAAAACAAAACACCTAAAACTTCAAAAGTTTCAACAAAATGTTAACAAAACAAAAAACACACCCAATGTTTCAAAAGATTTTTAAAACTATTAAAAAAAAATTAAATTTCTCTTTCAAAAGCAACCAAAATTTGATTCCATGTTGGAAATTGATAATGGATCAATGAAAAAAGACCATCATCTCATGCATTGGGATATTTCACACTAAATTTAACTACATATATTTAAGTAAACTTACCTAACATATCTCATAGTTCTAAAAGTATGTGCATGTAACACAAATATTTCAAGTAACTATAACTTGGTAAAAGTAACATATATAACTTGGTAGGAGGTTGATATCCAACAAGTTGAAGGTCATTAATTTAATGTGGCATGGAAAAAAGATAGTCAATGGTGGATTTTGTGATTCTTGTGATTTGCATTATCTTTGGTAGCAAAGGAACTTTTGGTTTCATGTAGTGGATACAAATGGTGATGGGACTTAAAGAGCATAGGAAACAACAATTTCCTATCATATTCTATATTTATGGCAACCTTAAGCTTACAACCTATAAAAGAAGAGATCAATTTCAAGGTTTTAAATCTATGATCCAACATTAGGGCTAACATATTGTGAACTCATTTATTATCATATCTTATTAATAAGGAGAGGAAAACATTATTAACCCCAATAACTTCCCTCTTCATGTTTCTTGCAAAAAATCATATTTCAACATTTAAACCAAAACACTAGAAGAAATGTGGGGGTATGCAACCATCCTATTTGTGACTACATGTGATTATGTGTCATTTGCAACTACTTTTGCAACTATGTACCAATTTCATCAAATTTGGGGAGGATTTGCAACTATATTGCAAACAAATGCTGAACTACTATCTTCTTCATCCTCCAATGTGAATGTTCTAGGGTTATATTCATTCATGAATAAGCTCAAATTGCCCATTAACTACATGTGTAACCACAACTTTAATTGCAAATTCATGTAAAATGTATATTATGGTCATGATAAGGATACATATTTGGGGTTGGACAATTAAAATGTCTACTATAATAAATATGTATTATGAATGTTCTCAACATATTTATAAGGTTTAATGTAATTTTTTGGTGAAAAGTACATCAAAGGTATATTAAAGGTGTAAAAAAAAGGTTTAAATTTAAATTTTTTTTCTTATCAATAATTATGATGTAACTAATGAATATTGAATAATATTTAATTAATTGTAACTAGTTATTAATAATAATAATAAATATTTAGAATTCGGAATTAAATATTAGTCAAATTAAAAATATTAAAAATATTAATTATTCATTGGTTCATATTTAATATTCTATAATCAATAAATTCTAATTATTTATTAGATATTTAATCATTAGATATAGATGAATTTATTACATAATTCAGAATAAAATATCATTTAAAATTTTAATTGTTAATATTAAAAGATCAATAATTTAATATTGATTAATTAATAACAAGTTACAATTTAGTATTTAAATATATTTTCTAAATAATAATTATGATTATTATTTATTTATTCAATCATTAAGATTAAATACTACTTAATAAACAAAAAATAATTATTAATTTATTGATAAATATTTTTAATAAATTATTTATTTAGTCATTAAGAATAAATACTACTTAATAATCTAGAAATAATTATTAAATAGATTGATATTACATATTAGATAAATTGTAATTAATATTTATTCATTAATTATAATTGAATTAACTATATTAACGAATTCAAAATTAAATATAAAATTAGAAAATTTCTTAAAGAAATAATTTTCATTAGTTAAATATTAATTTATTATCTATAACTAGTGAATTAATCAATTAATTAGCTATTAATGATTTTTTAATATCAATAAATTATTTATTTAATTTTAATAATTCATTAATTAATATTATTAATATTTGATGGCATTAGGACCTATTATTATTAGTAGGTACATACGTAATAAATAGATAAATAGGTAGCTACTAGGTAAGTAGTAAATAAATAGGTTGTAGCTAAATACAATGTTAATGAATTAACTAGTTAATGAATGAGTTATTTATTTCTGGAGTTGACACATTTGAAGAAAAAGCCAAACAATATGGGAAAAACATCTACTCATAACCTAGTTGCAAACTATTTATAAATAAATTGCAACTATATAAGTAGATGCATTGTAAATATTAAAAATCATAAGATTTGCCAAATGGGATGAGCCAATGAGAGATGCTTAACCCTAATTTGGTTAAATCCAAAATAAAATAAAACAAGTTAAAAAAATGTCCTATGACTTACCTACCTACCTACATCAACCTATTTACCTACTAATTTTAGATTTTTTAACCTACCTACCTATTTTTATTTTAAATGTTTGAAAAATCATAAACATTACCACATGTATGAGTCAAAGACTTAAAAAATAAAATGTTGCGATAAAAAATTTAGTAATAAATCTGACTTATTTGATATTATTTGAATATACCACATGGCAACATGGCATTGGTTATTATAAATTGGTCACTAGTTGCATGATAGTCGCATGTGTTATATGGTCAACAAATGAAAAATATAGTCAACTCAAATACATATTTCATCCATTGTATATGTGATGACATCATCATGACATCATCATTTACAATTAATATCTTATGGAACTTGTTCAACGTAACTACAATGTCGTTTGCAATTAAAAATTAGTTGTAAACTATAATAAAAAATATACAAATTTTCATTTAGTGAAATCATCATCAACAAACACATCCAACACATGAAAAATGTTCATTTCTTTCTTTAACTTAAAGCTAGGGACATGTTTGTTTATAGGGCATCACTTAACAATTAATGGCCTTTGGACTAGTTCAAGATGTAAACAATGACAACTATTGTCAAAGTGTTTACAATGATTTCTTATATATGCCATGTAGAGGGAGGAGGTACATGGCTTGTAACTTGAAAACCAATTTGCATGTTATAGCACAAGACAATAGCTTCACAAAATTGGAGTGCTTTTTGAAACATTATCACATTGCTTCACTACAAGAAAATCACAACTTTTCAAAAGGCTAATTTGATTAAACTATCCACATTGACCAAAAGGTATGTCCATTTTCATTAAAGGTTTGGAGCATGAAAAAACATGTTACATTTGATTAAAGTGATATTTTTAACCAAATGTTAAACCAAAGATTTGGTCAAAATGGATAAACCTCCATTAAAATGACCATGGTTTAGTCAAATTGGTCATATTGAATGGATAGGGTTTAATCAAATTGACCATTTTGATTTGACCCTTAGTCAAATTGACCATTATGATTTGACACTTAATCAAATGAGCCATACTCATTTGACTTAACCTACTTTTTGAGCATATGTTACCTACCTAACTTAACAATATAGTTAATAGCCTAGCTAGATAGCATAGCTTAAACCTATCTAATAGGTTGTTTAAGATGTAGCCTAAGACTATTAAGGAGCTTATTAAATAGTGTAAACCTTCTAGGTAGGTATCTTTGGTGACCTAGGTTTATTAAATAGACCTATATATTATCCATATAAGTAGCTTACTAGCCTAGGCCTACTATAGGTATGTAGCCTAGGCCTTCTAAATACATAACATAGGCCAACAAGGCCTAGTAGATAGGTAGCCTATCTTATTAGCTAAGTAAGTAGCCTAGGCCACCTAGGCTTATTAGATAGGTAGCTTAACCTAAACTATCAAAGTCTATTTAATAGCTACATAACATAATTCAGCCATTTAGACTTACTAGGTATGTAATAATTTAAACCACTTAAACCTACAAGGTAAGTAGCCTAACCTAGGCCACCTAGGCAAATTAGGGAGGTACATAATTTAATTTAAGCTACCTAGGCCTACCTTAAGTATGTAACTAATTTAAGGCACCTAGGCTTATTAGGTAAGTAAATAATTTAGTTTAAGCTACCTAGGCCTACATCAAGTATGTAGCTAACCTAGGCTAGGTCACCTAGGCCTATTACGTAAACTTAGCCTAGTGCAACCTAATAGGTAGGTAGCTCAAGCATAGAGCAACCTAATAGGCTAAGCTACCTACCTAATATGCCTAGGTTAGGTTTGTTAATAGGCTAGTAGATATATAATCTACGTAGTTTGAGTGTAGTTATGATAACACGTACCACAACAATTGTAATTAGTGCTTGATTTCCATGTTATTGAAAATGTAATTTAATTTTTTATTGAAATTGTAGGATTTATTTATACGATAACATTCATAATATATCATGGGAACTTGTGAATAAATTTGAAATCAATCAAATGAATAAAAAATATAAAAATAATAATAAAACACTGTAATTAGTGCTTTTAACTTGGGCCACTGCTAGTGGATATGCAGCTTGCCTGAAATGTACCCATGAGCTGTAGTGTGTGAAACAATAACATTCACACTTAAAAACCTCTTACAAACTTCGTGGACACTAAAATATGTACAGGGTGCTCAGTATGTGACCCTGTAAACTATTTTT
>Ga0209611_10002353_pt1 | contig 33154 bp, 16 predicted proteins | sample S1TSphgellanicum_3_FD_187693 | JGI IMG/M metagenome (GOLD analysis project Ga0209611, IMG submission 187693) | Host-associated microbial communities from peat moss isolated from Minnesota, USA - S1T2_Fc - Sphagnum magellanicum MG (SPAdes) (version 2) | ecosystem: Host-associated > Plants > Peat... | reverse complement strand
CTCACAATACAAGTCCAAATGACATGAAATTTCTCTCACACATATATTCCTATATGATCTATAAGATCACAAAGTTACAGACCCAAAAAAGCTTAAACAAAGGAGATATGACCAAAAAACCAGATCTGACACAGAGTTTTCAAAAGCTCTTAACTCTCACAATACAAGTCCAAATGACATGAAATTTCTCTCACACATATATTCCTATATGATCTATAAGATCACAAAGTTACAGACCCAAAAAAGCTTTTAAAAAGGAGATATTACCAAAAAACCAGATCTGACACAGAGTTTTCAAAAGCTCTTAACTCTCACAAAACATATCCTTTTCTTTTGAAACTTTGAGAGTAGAAGTGTCCTATAGTCTTCTATAACCTTTCTTAGTTTCACCCCAAGATACCTCTAGCTACTTACTGAAACAACAAAACAAACAAACAAGAAGAAGGAGCGGATCAAACTGTTATGGACCGACTACAAACAAGTGGAGAATTACAAGACAAGACAAGCTTTATTGATCTATCAACTGGTGTTAATCTGCTAAAGGTTTGTTCCCCATACTATCTCCTTTTATAACCCTGAACCATACTAGTCCCAAAATATCGTAGGCCATGATATTGCCAAAAGTATCCCAAAATATCCTAGGCCATGATATTGCCAAAAGTATCCCAAAATATCCTAGGCCATGATATTGCCAAAAGTATCCCAAGTATCCAAAAATATCCTAAGCCACGATATTGCCAAAAGTATCCAAAAATATCCTAGGACATGACATTGCCCAAAATATCCCAAAATATCCTAGGCCATGACAAAAAATGCCTATTGTTGTGGTGCTAACATGTGGTTGTCACTTTCAATTACAATGTCAATTACAACTTATACTTGTCAACTCTTTGAATTTTAAAAAATAATTTATAATTCAAAGGGTCATTTTCAACTAAAATTGTAATTGAACATGAGTTGTAAAACATAATTGGAAATGGGGTGTTTTCTATTAATGGAATGTCAATTAACCAGATCTTGTGGAATTTTGACAAAAATTTCTTATGATTCAATTAAATACATTACAATTTGTGAAAGGGGATTTTCAAACCAAAATGTTATCAAGAACCACTTACAACCTTCTTTGAAATTGAATACAAGTTGGATGTTTTGATGTGAATGTCATTATGTAAAATAAAGTTGGAAAATATGGATTGGAATGTGATGTTTGAAATGTGGTGCAATATGACAATTTAAAATGTTTTTGATTTTGATTGTTTATAACAAGTTCAAACTTCTATTCATTTTTTGAATTTTGATTTGATATCATTTTTTATTACTTTGGATGAAAGTTATTTTTCAGTCAACCTATCGTTTGAATGGTATTTTTCAAAAAAAATAATCACAAAATGTAAAAATAATTTTAGCTTTTCACAAGAAAAGTAACATGACGTGTAAAAACTAGCATTACTAATTGGTATTGGTATATTTGTAATGTTAAGTTATGCCACACTTCAAATGGAATGCTTGAGATTATTATTATTATTATTATTTTGATATTTATCACATTGAAAATTTGACTAAAAGGTCTTTTTTTTCTTTTGGTTTGGTTGCAATTACAACATGCTTCATTTTTTCCATTAAGGTCCTTGTTCAATAAGTTTTTGGACTTTGAAGGTCTTGTTTTTTCTCTTTTGGGACCATGATGTCTTAATAGCAATTTACATGGGTTAGTTTTTTTTGGTCAAAAGGTTTTTTTTCCATTGAACTTGTTTGTGTTTTTTTCTTTTGGAGCTTGCTAGTGGCAATGAGTAGGGAAAGGTAGTGGTGCTTCTGTGATTATAGTTTGTTTATGTTTTTTTTCCTAGACATTGTTGGTGCTTGTGTGATTATAGTTTGTTTATGTTTTTTTTCCTAGACATTATTGGTGCTTGTGTGATTATAGTTTGTTTATATTTTTTCTCCTAGACATTATTGGTGCAAGTGAGTGGGTACATTCACAAATGAAGGTGCTACTTGATGCATAACCACTAATTAGGTTTACATGATTAAAATCATGTTTAATTCCAAGTTTCATGAATGTTTGACAAATTTGTTCAATATTTTTTTCAATATATCAATGTTGCTTTTGAATAAGTTTGAAAATAATTTGATAAGTATAGAATATTGAAAAAAAAAAACTAACATTGTAACCAATGTTAAAAATAATTGTTTAATCATTTTAAATATTATTTAAACATTGTTTGGTCGATCCTAAATTGCCACATCAACTTGTTGGGATTATTTAAGGATTATTTAAAGGTGCACATTGGCTTTTTAATCCATAAATTTGCCCAAGTGCATCATTGATGAAAGACCAAATTCTATATAGTCTCGAACTTACTAGCCAAGCAAATAATAGTGGTGTGGTGAAGAGGGCCATGCATGCAAGTTCATTTTCTCGTCTTTGTTTTATCAACTTCAAAAATATGTATCACTTACTTCATTAGATCAAATAGCAATTCAATGTAATGGGACAATGTAAAGTGTTGTTGCAAGCTTGTTAGGAGGTTGGGTTTTTGGAACTAACGCTCACATTATGGGATTTGTTGGAGGTCCTTTGTAAAGCTAGGGGACACTCTAACAAAACAAATTTGCAAACTTCCATAATAAGGAATAATTAAAAATATGAAAAAACTTATAAAAATGTTTTTTTTACCAAAATGAATTTCGGTTAAACAAAAAAAAAACTCAAACTTGTATGAATCTTAACCAAATTTCTACTATAGAGGTATGTACATCAAATAATGGGAGTTGTCAAATAGTTCAAAAAACATTTGCAACAAGATTTTGGAACGCATTAAGAGTTTGAATATCATAATTTTTTTTCCAAAATGTACATTGATATTCAAGCAAAATAAATATAAAAGTTTTAAAACACACTTGAAAATCCTCAAGCGGGGATTTTTTAACAAATGACCTAAAACAATCATACAAATTTCAAAAGGAAGATAAGAAAATAAAACACCTAAATATTTATGTATTAAATACTAATTACAAAATTGGTGCAATCCATTTTTTTCAAAATTCCTAAAAGGTGCAATTTCCTTTCGATACAGATAATGTTGGCTTCAAGGTAGGTTGGTAGCCCATATTAAACTCCCAATGTCATTTCAAAAGTTGGTCATCATCCAAAACTCACTAGGTAGTACACTATTAAAACAACATAATTGTCATTATTAGTTAATGCCAACCAAACCAATATTTTGATTACAAAAATTTGAAAACTCACAACTTCCTTTTTTCTAATTCAAATTGAGATAAGAATTTCTGTTATGGGTAGTTGCACATTATGGTATACACAAAAAGATTCAAACTTGGATTTACATAAACTATTAAAAGTATTACACTTTACAATTAATTTATTTGGAAATTTTCTAAAAACTATGTTTAATTGAATTAGGATTTGAAAATAAAATTAGTTAAAAAAATAATGAATATCAAATTGCTTCATTTTTATTTTTTAAAATGCACATTCATCACAGTATAAAACTTGTTTTAAACACCCCATTTGATAGCAATATACCATGTTTTTACTAATTCAAAAAATATTTCAATTTTATGAATAAATAAAATCAAAACCTTGCCCAACTATAATTTGATTGGAAGTATGATTTCCAATAATGTTTTTTGCAAAAACAAGTTTTTATAACACCTAAATGCACTTTTGAAAGTTAAATGTGTCAATGTCAAAACAAAAAAAAAATTGTAAGCAAATTGTGTCAAAAGTTTAAAAAGATGATTTATTATAATTTATGTTTCAATAGTTGTAAAAAAAATTCGTTGAAAATTTTCAACTCCAACTAAAACTTGTATTTTGTAGTCCTTTTGTTGAAATATATTGTATCGTGACAAGACTTATGTTACAAAAAAATATTCCAATTCGAGATTGAATTTATTTTTGGTAAAAACATTTCAACATGTCAATATACTAAGATGCAAATCACCATCGATTACAGATTTTCATCACTAGACCATTCGAATTATGTAATATGCCACATCAATTTTTAAGTGTAATGAAAATTACAACATTGTGACAAAATTCTATGTATAATGTAGTGTGCAACCACCCTTATAGCCCTTGGAAAAAGCTTTCCAAGTTTGTGTCAATTATCACAAGCAAAGATGATTTAACCTCTAAAATCATAAAAAGGTAAAGTTTGGTAAACATTTAAGAAAAAACTTTGGTGCCTCATAATTTATTTAAATAAACTCCAAAATTGAGTGTTTTAAGTGTTCATTTTGTAGCCTTTGAAAAGAGATTTCCAACATCACATTAATGACCTCAATTGGAATTTTTATTTTTTTTGAAATTGTGAAAGAGGTAATTTTGGTAGTTATTTTTGGTAAGCAATTTTTATAGTTTTCTAACTTTTCTAGTAGGTATTTCTCATATTGCGTAACTACATTTGATAAGTATTTTCCATATTTTTTACAAATTTTAATGGCTAATTTTTGTAGGTAATTTTTGTAGTTAAATAATACTAAAATACTACTTCAAAAGTATCCCTTCAACATCCTTGTATTGAAGGGACAATAACTATTGTTTCATTTGGGATCTTTGTGGTCCAATTTGGTCACACAAATATACAAACAATTATGTTGTCGGACATCATAAAAAAAATCAAATTTTATGAAGGGCCTACCAAATAGCTAATGAAGCAAGGCCACTTATTAGATCTCTTTGTTTTTGCTTTGGATTAAATAAATTCTTACTAGCTACTATTGTCAATACAAGGTCTAGAATTTTTTCTTTCCTATTAAACATTACAAAACATGAATCTATAATTTGTTGCATTCTTGAACCATTCTACCATCTTCGAGATGTCATTGGCAATTTTGAAATTTCTCTCCCACATCTTGTGAAAATGGCCATGGAATTTGTCTTCTATTCTTGTCGTCCAATTTTTCAAATGTTTTCCAAAAACATTTGGGTTATTTTTGTCAATAAGTCTTCATACTAAATGTTTGATGATGCCATCCGAAAGTTTCCATATCAAATGTTTGTTCAATAATTGTGTGTAAGAAATGTGATTTCACTAACTTGATAATTTAGGTTTTAAGGTTTCTTGTTGGTCATTTCATATTTTTGTGAAGTTTCTTGACCTGTAAATGTAATGTAGGTGGTGTAACAAAAATAGTAACAACAATAATGTAGTAACATTATAGATTTCAACATAGAATTTAAGGTAGATGATGGTAAGGCCACTCAGTGAAATTCTTGAATGAGATATGAAAATTTCAAATTTTCAATTTTCAATTTTCTATTGAATGTCCTAAAGTCACAAATGTAAGTGAAAATTTTGCAAAAAAAAAAAAACATAATTGAAAATAGTCAAGAGCATTAATCCTCAAAATGGAAGGTATATAATGTTGAAAAGTTGCAAATGCCTTCTACCTCATAATTATTTTGTAAAATGCAAGGAATACTCATAGATTTAACAAATATATATTTACAATCTTGATCATTTCTACTCCCAATTCTTATTACAAAATATTCTAAGCAAGAAGATCAAATATTAAAATACATTTTGATCATGAAAATTCAATTAATAGCAAAAGAAACATACAATATAGAATGAACTTTTGAAAAAGAAATGTTTCTACTAAAAGTAAGCATTGGACTTCAAAGGTAAAATATTCAAAGAGTAAATATTTTTGTTCCTAACTCTTGGATCTTCTAAAAACACTTGGAAAAATCCTTTAAATGTTTTTTTTCGTCATTTGTTCAAGTTATAAATACCCTTGTTCATGAAGTAAGTGTCATCTAATTTGAAAGGCTACCAAAATATATTTGTTAAAAGTAATGTTAACCAAAGTACTTGACCAATAACCTTACCAAACCTTTATAGTGAAAGTGCATTGTGAAGTATATTACAAGCCTATTTCTCACAAATATATATTTTTAATTGTTTAATAATAATAATAAATGTAGTTTCCTTTGACAATAATATTCTTTGGCAATTGAACTACCTTATTTTAAGTATAATTTATGAATACCTCTTTTATTATTGGCATGGTGAAAGTTGAAAGTTGCCAAATGATACATGCTTGGAATTTTGATTGCCAAGAAAAAAAAAGGTTGAACATGTTGCATATTTTTGAAAAACAGTATTTGTGACAACATTTTTTGGCCACCGTAATGTGCTTTCACCCTTTAGTGACCCTATAGGAGGTTCATTGTCCTAATGTATTGGTTATGACCTACAACAAATCTAAAACTTGTTATTTTAGTAGGTTAATCATTACCAAAAGTTCAAAACTTCAATTTTTCAAAACTTTTTCTCCTTTTAACAAATACCTTCAAGGCCAAACAACACAATGTCATACACATAAGATTTATGTTTTAGTTTTCTTATTAACTAATTCACTCGCAAGTGGCTTTGAAAATCTAAACATCCAAATAATTATGCATAACTTCAAAAGTAGAATCTTTTGATCAATCAATGTCATCTTGTTTTTTTTGTCCAAGTTTTAAATTGAAAGTGATTAAGAATATAGTTGTAATGGTGTTTACTTCCATAGCTTGGAGTAAAAAATGCATGTTGAACCTCCTTACTAACCCTATTTTTTCCCAACCTTTGCAAATCATGATGTTCAAACTTCTTATGTGAATCCATGCATGAAGAAGCCATGCACACATGTTTGGATTCAAAATTGACATCTAAAAGCCAAATTTTTCTCAAGTTGAATTTTGATTGTTGAACACATTTAAGAATGAAATTCCTTCTTGAAAGCATGTTAAATGAATGTTATAGGATAACATCAATAGGTTGAAATACATTTGTGTGGTTTTCTAAAATGATAATGATGAATGCTTGGAAATTTTGATTTCATTCAATCTAATTTTTTTAAACTAAATTGTGAATTGACCAATATATGAAAATTGTTGATGCATTTTGATTGAAGGACATACTAATAAAGAAAGAGAAGGAAAGGTGCATTGCTTTGCACAAAGTGCTTTCAATTCAAATATGTGAGCGAAGATATATGATGTTTAGATAATGTCACACCTACAAACGAAAAATAAAAATATGACTTGTAGACCATTAATAAAAAAATTTAGTCTTTTGTATTTCTCTAATGATGAATTACGAAAAATGACTTTTTATTTATTTGACCAATAATCAATAATATAGACCATCTTTTGATATTTTTGCAAGGCAAATATTTCAACCTAAGCTTTTTTATAAAGTAGGAGGATGTGTTGAACAAATGTTTGAATAGCTTTCATAATAGACCAATGATTAAAACCATAGGTAGGATGGAAATAAATTGCAATACAATGTTTTTTTCTCCCTAATTCATTTGTGGGAGTGTATGACTTGTTGTCCCTTTGAACACAATTTGCAAAGGTAAACCTTTCATTGAAGATGAAACAATTGACATGTTTTGTCTCTTCTTTATTATCCCTAAAATTTGAACATGCTTAATTTCTATTGTCTCCCATGTCTAATATTTTCTAGTGGGTACGAGGTGAATCTCAATTTGATCTTTGTTGACAACTAGGTACGTAGGTATATTGTACACTTTAACAAGATAAGCAACCCTATGTGTCATGATTGTAATTTTTTGCTCCATGTTGGTGGTAACTTCCTTATTGATGTCGTATAGCTACCTAATAAAACCAATTAAGTCATCTTTAAAAAAAAATCATGTCCATTCTAAAGTCACTTTAAATCCTCCTCAGTTTGTAGAATCCTTCAGAAGTTCAAGTACTCTACTTTCAAATATCCTTCAAATGATTGGTTGTACGACAAGTGCAAAAAATCCTTGTCTAATAGTTCACATTTTTTTCATGTAAATAAATTAATCTTTCAAATTTGATTTTGTTTCCAAAATCAAATAATGCATTTATGTAGTCATGAAAGTTATCCGTTTCTTTATATTACATTTCAAATGTGGTTTTATTTCCCCTCTTGGGGTGAACCAAATGTAGAAAAACCTATACTTAGTTTATCATATGGACCATTAACTTCTTTTGGTTTCTTGTGAAAGGTTGTCAAGTAGTGAAATGCACTGTTTTTTCACAACAACAAAAATTGGAGGCCAAATATGCGAGGCAAACCAAATTTTTTATATAACTTGTTTCCTTATCTTGGTTATTTGGAGATTTTCACATTTTCATTGTTTTTTTTAAATTTTCTTTTTCAAAAACAATGTTAATTGCAGTTATTTCCATGGCTTTCTAGCATGTCACCTCAAAGGTTGAACTATCCTTTTCTTAAGCTTACAATTTGATCTCCTAAACAAGTGATTGTAAATTTTGAACTATAGAAAAAAAAGTCTTTTCTTTATTACTTAGTTGAAAATGGAATCAATATTTTTTAGTTTTTGCTAACTAGCATGTTGGTGACATAAGGTTTGTCAATCTAAAAGATTCAAGGATATTTACTAATCTTTCATAATCATGCAAAAACTTCAAAAAAAGTGTGCAAACAAGTACCTACCTAGGTGTACAAATTTGAAATTGCAACAAATGAAAATGAAATGACTTGTAAATTGCCGTTGTCAATCTAAAGTCGATAACATAACAAAAATCAATTCCCTAGTGTTCTTGACAAGCTTGTACAAAAGAAAATACCTACTAGCCATTGTTCAAAAGGATCCTTTGCATCCTTAAAAAATTGAAAGATAAACATTTCAAGAATGGATGCATTTAAAACTATTTTGTATTAATTCACCTACCTTGTTGATTTTTTTTAATTTAATTTTTTTAATTTGAAAAAACTACACAATTATACATTGAATCCATTTTTTTTCAAAAAATGATTATTTTGCCAAAATGATGTCAAACATGAGTCATAGGTATGATAATTAATTTTAATTAGTTGTACATAATTAATACAACATAATGTCTATCACATATTATGTGCATTGGTTGAACCAACTAATATTACACTAAATAAATAAACAAATAAAATGTTTAGTTATGTGTAATGGAAATGAAATCAATTTTTATTTGAAGCTAAATCAAGCTCCAATTTTGTTAAGAAAATTTCAAAACTAGATAATTAGTCCTATGACTAGACAAGAGGTTCCATAAAAAATGAAAAGAAGTTTCAAAATTGAAACAAAAACTTCCTTTAAACCACAAACCAAACAACACTAGTCATTACAAAGGCATGTACACCAAGGCTAGTACTTTGTTTTCATGTCCCTATTAGGCATGTATTGGTAGAAGATTAGTATTGCCTCAGGTCATAGTAATCTAGTCGAATATTTGATACCACAACAGATATCAATCTAAATATTAGGGTTCCAAATATGGAATAACAAAAAGGCTATTAAGGAATATTTTTCATAATATGGGGTCCATTCATATGGAATTAACATTAGGAAAAGATTCGGCCACATCATTAGGAACTTTGTAGACTATTTCTTAAACATCAAAGGTGATTTAAGTGCCATTAACATGGTCAATAATTTGAATGGTGTTTTTTAAATGAAAAAGGTTTACACATTAAAGATGTAATGTCTGTTGTTAATTGCAGGCTTAGAACAATCTCGCTTCAAGTGTTTCATGAATACCACCACCAACCAAGCAAAAACAACTAACATGTTCTTCTTCTCACTGTAGCACCAGCTAAGGAAAGCAACAACAAGCTATACAGTAGCAGGTGGCTTCTTAAAGCCAATGGCCAAAAGCGCAAGCATGGAAGTTGCTAATACTGCTTTCGTAAAACTCTTGTGACAAAATGCCCATCGTTACAACAGTTGCATCACAAAAGACTTCAAAAGAAGCTGGATTTAAGCAATGTAGTTATAGAGGGAGATAAAAAGTGTGCATGAGAGTGTGTGTGTGTGAGATAAAGAAAGTTTTACTCCATTAAGTGTTAAATACATAGTAATAAATAGGCAGGCAACAACAAGGTTTAGGGGTTTAACAATGCCCTAAGGAAGAAATGAAGGGTTTAGGATTTCATTTACACTCAAATTTTATAATTAGAACCTTCAAGATCTAGAAAGATGAAATCACAATACAACAAAGGCAAAACAAAGTAGACATGGCAAAAAAAGGTAAAGCAGAAGGGGACAAGGGCAAAGTAGAACATGCAAGGCAAGTGAGTAGAACCTTTGGGCAGCTCTACACATGCACACAAGCAACACACAACACACGAACACACACACACACACGGCAAATCTACAACTAGGTTCATTTGTTATTTTCACCCATTTTTTGGGTTTTTGTGAATTTGTTTTCATATGTCCCCTTTTATTTTTTTCACTTTGTTTGTAAACATTATTCCTTTTAAGGCAATAGTTTTAAGGTTTGAGTGCAGGGGGGGTTTAACATGGCACCGATTTTCATGCATTATTCATAGGTAGTGATTTGTTTCAAGGATAGTGTTACCCTCAACTTTACCATGTTTTCCTCCCTCTTCACCAAGGACATGGATTGCATCCATAAACATCATTGATGCTTTTTATTTGAGTTTATCTCATCCTCGTTCCTACCATCATATCCCATATGCTCTTTGAATTCATGTTCAATGGGCTTTGCATATCCCTTTATTTTGATTAGCATCCAATCTTTTCAATATTGCAGCTTGACACATTTTTTTGTTATTCCCTTTTTGGTGTTTGTCTTTTCCTCCATAGGGTGGTGAAAAAGGCCACCAAGAGACTTGCAATCACTTGCATTGGTACATGGGTGGCAACTAGGAGGCATTACATGAGGAGCACACTATTAGAACACACATTTTAGTTTCCTTCAAATGTTTGGAGTCGACTCTAGATCCTACCCCACCTCCATCAACACGATTATGTCACGCACAAGCTCTTACTCATGTAAGGGAGTATGTTCGAGTAGTATGTGCCAAACACATTTGTAGCCCCATCTAATGAGACCACAGGAGTCCTTCACCTTTTCCATCCAATTGCTGAGGTTGATATCTCTCCTTTTGTAAATGATTTCCATCCTAAAATGGAGGTTATTTAAAATCAAAAGGCATTTATTTTTTCCTTGGCTTGTTCACCACATCTTTCCTCCAGTGGCCCTTTGGGTATGGTGTATGAACTTTTACAAAACTATTTTGTTTTAAATGATTTTAGGAGTGGTTTCGACCTCTTTTTCCAAGCATGTGGGCAAATTACTTGAGGTTATGTTCCACTTTCGGTATCACATTTATTTTCGACATCTTGACTCCTAACATTGGAAAAACAATTCGGAAGCATGTATGTCCCATTACGATCAGTGAGGTGACCTATCACCTAGTTGCCCCCGCACTCATTATTCGGTTTAGGGATATTCCCATGAAACATTTTATTCTTCATTAGCTTGGTGTAGTGACTCGTGGCGGGTGTGAAATAATGGTCCATGGTGTTTGAGCGATGTTAGATTTGCACCTAAATTGGGTGGTGATATAAATGAATGTTAATAATGCCTTCAATTTGGTGTCACGGTCAGCCATTTTTTAGAAGTTACAATCTTCACCCGGTTATTTGGATAAGCTTTTCCCATTTGCTTGATGATTTTATGCATGCCCATCCCAACTATATTTTTCACAAGTTTCCCAACATGGGGATTTCATAGTCATTTTATCAAAATCAAGTACACGATAAGGGACCCATTGGGAGGAACATTGTTTGCCCCAGTTCACCTTCATGTTCTTTGCCCTATAACAACAACCCACCTTATTCGTGTTTTCCTTTCATTGGTTGATGATACACATATAATAGGTCTTACATCAAATGTGGTTCATGTTTTTCACAATTGTAGGAGGAGTTTTCAACATTAAGGTTTTCAATGCAGTCAATGAAATGTGTGGTTTAATCTCCACAGGGGATTGGACCACTTTATATCATTTCTTCTTAACTTTCTTATTCCTGACTTGGATTTTTGTATTTTGGGTGCATTGATGGGATTTAGATCATTTATTGAATCCTTTATAGTTAAGGTTTTTCATGAGGATCTTGAAACAATATCTAATTTTCTTATGTTTGTAGATCCTTAGGCGGTTTTTGCAATGCTCTCATTGTGTTATGCTTAACACCCTAGCTACTTACCTCATATAATGTTTCCATCTCTAGGTATTTTGAAACATTACATTGAGTTTGAACTTGTACCATTATTACGTTGGAAAAGTTATTTAGTGTGGGATCTTTTGGTGGTTTTATCAATGACCTAGCTTGTTGTCAAACCATTTTTCCTGCTTCTTCGGGCAAGCTTAGCCTCCCTTTTGTAATTTGGATTGCTACCTTGCATTCTTGGGATGTTGGGCATTAATCTTTCTTGCATTTATTACTCATTTCCAGCATGATGATCACCCTATTCTTTTGGATGTAATAACACATGTTGAAACTTACACTTTCCCATTGCAGATGGTGCTACAAGATACGTAGGCCTTATTACCCCAAATTGTTCACTCTCAAATTGCACCTTTTGAGAACTTAGTGGTACAATCTTATCTCCAAGTGCAAGTTTTTTTGGTGGATCACTTATATGAGTGGGAAATTACTTCGCTTCTAGTAAATGTTCTTTCAGATATCATGCAAGCATGTTTCCGTTCATGTGCGGGTCCAAGGGTAGGCGCTTGGTTATTAACTTGTCCTACCACACCTACATTTTATTTATCTCAACCCACTTCCTTATAACATTACGTACTTGTTTTGGCTTGTCACATCTTCTAATTATTCATTTTTCACAATGTCAATGTGGTCATACCTTTGACAACCAAAATACCCATTTGCTTCGGTGCCTTTAAAAGAGTGAACATACAAACAACCCATGATACATTTCGGGATACTGTTGCAACTATTGTTTTGGAGAATGGAACACATATTCAATGGAAATCTCCCACTTTTTCCCTTGCCACACCCAATGACGAGTGGATATCTTTATCACTAAAGATGACTTTTGAACCTTGATGGATGTCATCATAACTGACCCAACTTGCATAGATATTTTGCAATGAGCATCAATGACAACAACACATGCAACAATGATGGTTGCTCAAAAGAAGACACGATCATATGCTAAGTAAGCACCAGGTGATGACTTCATTCCCTTTGGTATTGAAACATATGGGTGTTTTCATTTTGGTTTTGATTCATTTTTGCCTGCATGTGCATAGACCATTACCATGTTTCATCAGTGATTTTCTTTAGTCCCATCAATGTTTGTTTCTTACTATCAACAACGCGTGTCCTACAACATGCACAAGCCATAGCAATTCTTCAATGGGCTATTACACTTGGTCAAGGTTTTTAATCGCTTCCACACATCATAGATAATACACCTCTGTCACTAGCTGATTTGTGGTTGATGAGAGCTATTTCATCTTAGGTCTTCTTTGTTATTGTTGATTGTCATTTCGTAGCCATGAGTCCTTGTTGTATAGGGTCTTTACCTGATTTTTGTTGATTGTTTGCGTTTGTTTTTTCTTTGGGTTGTGTTTACTTTTGTTCTCATTTGTTTTGTACTTTTGCTAGATGGCTTCCCATCCTTGATTTTTATTTACAGGGTTTTTCTTCTTCTTCTTCATTAGCATGTATTTGAAAGAGCACTTGACCCTACAAACCTGAGGGTGAACAGTGGAATCTCTCTACAGTCACAATTACAATTAGTCCTTGCAGGAGTTTCACCCCCAGTTTTGGATTTACCTTACCTGCCCGCACCTTCCCTGCTGCTCATATTCCTCATTAAGTCAAGCCTCACAGTGGGCAGAATAAGGTGCTGCAAATCTGTTGAACTGATACCCAGTTTCATGAAACAGTACCCAATTTACCTCAGTTTACATCTACACTTGAATTCAGGCTGAAACAGGGATAGAGGGTCAAACTAGGGCCCAAAGACAGGGTGACTTCATTGATAGGTTTATTACTAGAATTGAGGATGGAACAGGGATTAGAGGGTCAAACTAGGGCCCAAAGGCAAGGTAAATTTACAGATAACTTTATTATACTGGTTATTGCACATATCATACACTCACTTTTTCTACAGAGTTCAACTCTCTCATTTAGCTCTTTTGTAGAGAATGAATTTTCTTTCAAACTCTGTGCATCTGAATGGAGATGTCAGGCTCCAGAACTATTATGAGAACCATCTCATTACCTGGAACAGGATTATTCCACCTCTTTCATTATTCAACATAGAGTATTAAACGATTCACCCATCCCTGTTGATAAACAGGAAATGTTGTAGCCTCTTGTGAGTGTATGTATTGTTAACATTTGAGGTTTGTGTGCCAAAAGGTTGCTTTTGTGGAGTTATATCCCCATCCCGGGACTTGGAGGTTGCAAGATAGTTGTATTGCTTTAGAAAAAATGGCCACCCTTAGGCCTTGTCTAGAATTGCACAAAGAGAAATTGTTTGAGAATATTTGACATGAATCTGTCAGCCTCGTACCCACTCCAGGCCTTTGTTATAGAGTCCACATGCATTGAACTCAGCAGATGCCAATGTCAATATTGTCTTGTCATAATGGCATGTTCATGTGAATTGGGACTTTACATACATACAAGGTGCACATACACATCCTACCTGAAAACCATACCACAATTGTGAAAATCACATTGTCACTTCAATGAATTTAGAGTTCCATCTTCACCCTCACTTTCCTTGCTCCATAAAGAAGCATTGACACTTTGATTAATGGAGAGAGTTGAGTCTTAGTAGTGGTTTCTTACAGCATCAAGGTAATCTTCCACATCATAGAATTCCCTTCACCAAATTCAGAATGAATCAATTTCTTAGAATTCATTGTAATTATCATGAGAGGATCTTCTCCAAATCACCACTTGACATCAAGAACAAGGATTGAGCTAATACATCACAGCCCATCAAACAGGAAGGCGACCATAAACATAATCTCAAAACACTCCTCTCATAACTTCAATCAATGTCCACCCAACTCCATCACAGACCTGCCACAAAGTCCTAACATTGGCTGCAATCAGACAGAATCAAGCTCAATACTTAGGCGGTTACTCACCCCTTCAATCCAAACATGGCCAACATACAAGAAAATAAAGCCAGTTGTAGGTTCAAAGATTCATACCTTGTTGTAGCCAGCCCCAATCACAACATTCAATCCCTTGACATCTTCATCCCAACTTCATGAGAACCAGGATCATGCTTCACTATCAAGGACAAAGCTGCAACAGTTTGGGTTGAAGCCATAACCAAAGAGTTCTCCTAGCGACAACACTGAAGCAATGCTAGTGCAGTGGCATAAGAAAGTCTTTGCCAGATGTGTTTGCTGCAGCAGATGTGTCTATGTAATTGCAGCATCAATTGTCCTATATAATCAATCTACCAGTGTGTGGTTAGTATCCACAGCACACGTTTTACAATAAAAACGGAAACCCTAGAATAAAGAAACTTGGTCCCTTCCTTGAGTTCTCTGATGTGCAAGCTGGAGCCTCCATTCAAGATTCTTCAAGGACAGAGAAAGAGACACACAGATCCATGAGACAAGAGTGTCCTTAAAGCAATCACAGCCAAGCAAATTTACAAATAGATTGCCGAATAATTTGCACGTCCCTCACATGAGCACCAGACACAAGAAGAAGATGCATTGATCGGAACATCAATCTTCTTCCTCGGCTCCAGAATAATAAGCCCTTCTTCATCCTTGGCTCCAGACTAAGCCCTTCCTCATGCTAACCAGGTCCAGTAAACTATCTTAAGAAGGTGGAGAATGTTGGATGATGCGTGGAAACCTCAGGGCTTTTCTTTTCGCCTCTGCCTGGATTCGGGCGTTGTACATCTCCTCGGTTTCCACTGACAAAAGCCGTTTCACCTGCAGAAAGAAAGGGTCAAAACACCAGAACGAAGATCCCTGTATCAGATTCTCGGAAAAGGAAGGAATCAATCCCCCACCTTCAACACCTTCCGGAACTTAGCCGAAGCAAGAAGCAACAGGCGAACAAGATGACAAAGAAGAAGAAGAAGAAGAAAGACCGATGCTACTATCTATGTCCACAGAAAGCAAAAGTGGAATTTTTCAGAAGCAAAAAAAAAAAACACAAACCTGGTTGATCATGCCACGAATCGACGGATTGTTCTCACGGAACACGGTTTGATGCCGTCTGCGAAGACCAAGAGCTGCAACCGTGCCGCGGTGCACACGCAGTGTTCCTGGTAACCCCCTAACCAGCTGAATGACGAGACGAGAACTCCAGGCTGGTACCTGCCCACCGCCCATACTCCCTCCTCACTCTTCGTTTTGGTCAAAATACGACGTCGAAAAACCCCAGAAGTCAGGTGTTCGTCTGTAATGCGCTTCACGAAAGACCAGGTGCTACACGATCTACAGCAGAATCAGAACTCACAAAACGTCCGTCGTCAGCATTAGGGTTTGGAGCTCCACACCCTAACCCTAAAATCCTCAAGCTTTCGTCGGTAGCTGCTTCGTGGTCATAGATTTGCAGCGTATCTGGCGGCTCTTGTTGCCTGATCAAGCGCAGAAGAAGAAGAAGACGCAAATGCCACAGTACTTAGCCATGTATGGCAGTTGAGAGCGAACTCTGCATCGAAAACTGTGCGTGAATGAGAGCTGCTGGGTTGGTTGCAAGAGAGGATGTTGCTGTTGTGGGAACTTACACGTGGAGGTATATGTAAGATTTTGTTCGTCAAGGCGGTGGAAAGTATTCGGGTTCGGAGAAGCTCTTTGCTGCTCCTACTGATGATGTTATAGTCTATCATCGACATACCACTCTACTTGCCATAGCTCTGTGCCCCCTGGAAAGAGCAAGAGCTCATCTGGACAGACAAGAGAGACAGACAGAGAGAAATGGAGACTTTGAGTTGCCCTTTGAGCCAGAAGTGCTATCACATTTCGAGAGGGGCAATCAAGAGCCGTCAGGCAGGTTTAGGATCCAGAACTAGCTTGGTAGAATTGGCTATCTGCAAACTGGGGCTGCCAAAGTGCTTTTGGTTTTCTGCATTGTTTCCATTGGAAAGATCATGGGGACGGGTGCAAGTGACAGTGGGAGTTTCTGTTTTTGGGTTGAGTTTCTGCGGCAGTCGGAGATTACAAGCTGCCAAGAAGAGCAGGAGTAATAATCCTTGGCATTTGGAGGAGGCAATCAGAGGAGTGCGAGCAGAGTTGAGTTGTACGAGGGCCAAGAACAAAGGCTTGTATGACGATTTTCTGGATTTCGCTGTTGAGAAACTGCACCAGCATGTTCAAGAGATTTCCAAATTGCCTATCCAGGTACAAAGATTACCCACATGCTGCACCACCATCATAGGAAAATGTTGCAAAATCCACAGGGAAAATATTGGATTCTGATTGCCTTCTGATTTATCATTACAAGATGCATGATTGATGGACGTCACTGTGAAACATGATGTTTCATGGGTACAGTTGCCTCTCCTTGTTTTGTCACATTTGACTTTTGAGAACTCGAATGGTTGTTGTTCTTGTTTTCTGTTTTCTTTTCTTGTTGCAGGATGAGTTCAGCAACATGGTTGCGCTGGATGGTGTATCTTTGACCAAGAATTGTGCTTATGAATCTGCTAAAATTCGGATTTTTCGTGCTGCAAGTATCGATGCTGGAAATGCTTTGCAGGTGTCTTTTACTCTCTTGTGCCCTTCATTGCCCAAAACCCAATCATCTACATGGACTAAACAAAATCTGCCAGATCAAACACAATTGCCCACTTTGTGATATTGTTTGCTTATTCATGGACACAAGAAGAACAAAGATTGAGCAATTGGATTTCTGGTGGTTTGATGGAATCATGTCCATGCTAATTGTTAGAGTGTTAGACCTGAAGAAAAAGATAGTTTGGAATAAGGATTTCAGGGAATGGGGAAGGGTGCAGGTTCTAAATCTGGCCATCTGTGCTCGACCTGAATATGATCTACCCATCTTTTGTACTGATTTTGTCTCAACTGCAAGCAGAAATATTATTGTTTTGTACATCCACGCCCATCTCCCTTCCACTTGACCATGTTCTTTGCTACATTTTTTTGGTTTGTGTTTGCTGTCTATGCCTTCAATACTGAAGTCATTGTCAACTTTGTTCTGAGGACTAAAGGTCTTCATGTGCCATCTAGGATTGTGTGGGTTTGATTCTGAGCACTTGGTGTGAAGTGTATTTCAGGAGTTGGCTGTGCTTTTGCTTCTGTGCAGGCATTATGCTTATGTTTTTTTGGGTACTTGTAGGGATTTGAATCCACTTTACAACATTGAGCAGAATCCAGAGTACAAAGACAAATACTTTTTAGAGCTTCTGCCGATGGCCAACAAATATGCACAGGTGAGAAATTCTTTTCAAGAATGTGGATCAGCTCAAGTAGCCAGAAAAGATGCACTTGCTACTAAATTAGTTTGCCTATTGATTTATTTATTCACACCCAATTTCTGACTTTATGAATGGAAATTTTCAGATTCCTTATTGATCTAAGAACAAAAGTGTGTCCTCCTCAATGACAATCCATTTTTTCTTCATCACTTCTGTACCAGAACATGATTAATATAGGGTTGAAGTATTGAGACACCAGCAGATTTGTTTGGGGTGTTTGGATTCAGATTTTGCCATGGGGTGACAAGCTGACTGCTGAGTCAATTCAATTTTTTTCTCCAATTGTGATTTGGTCTAGGCCACACCAAAGAGAAGACATCCAGAACAAAGTGTTTCCTGCATTTCAAGACTATCTTGAGGTTTGTCTTTGACATTGATACCCATCCCTGTAGAATTGCTGTAGATTTACTCAGATCTTGGCATTAGCCCAAGTACTGTAATTTTGTTGAAAACCTCAAGTCATTTGTGACATTGAGACTCTTCCCACTTGTTCGTAATGGGAAATTTTGAGTTGTGCAAGGAAGAGTACTGCAGCTGAGGGAAGTTTTCTCTTGCAGTGAGGACCTTGACATGTAAGAAATGTAATAACCTCTGAATGTCACATCAAGCCATATAGCTGTCAGACTACATTAGAAAGATGTTTTCTGTGAAGAGTGGAAAATGGAGGAGGTGGAACATTGACTAGACTTCAAAATTCAGAGAGGCTTTCTTGCTGTTAGTTCTTGCAACTATATATTTTTGCATGTAATCCAATGGGTGATAAGGAGATCTTTACATATTTTAATGTGAGAAACTTCTGTTCAGATTCATGTTAAATGGAGTATAAATGAATCCAATGATGTTGGTGGTGGAACAGGCCTGGTTACAGATGGTGGATATAGCTCAACCAACTACCAATCCTGAACAAATTTCAAAAAATCAAGAGGCTCAACATCGCTACTTAATGTGGCGTGCAACCAAGGTTACCTCCCTATTATACTTAAAAACCATGACAGGAATCCTTCATAAGTAAGGTTGCATGAAGTGTTCTGTTTCTTTGTAGGTTCATCACAGTACTCTGAGTGATTCAATCTTTGAAGGTAGGTCTCACATAATATAAAAGAAATAGATTAGTGACCAGATCAGACTCAAGGTTTCCCTTACTATATCAGGACATCCAATCTGCCAGGAAGTCCTCTGATGAGAACCATTACCCATGCACCTGCACAGCTTTTTGTTGGTCATGTCACATTACCTCAACTGTACCAGATATTGAACTGCTTTGTGGGTTTAGGCTGAACCCAAAGTTGCTTTGTAGTGCAGCATGAGGTTTTTCTGTTGCAGTTTGATACTAAGGAATGCAACATGGTTTTGGGGAATGGGTGTAGGATCCAGGGCGAAATATTCTTGCACGACTCTATGGGGAGCAATTATGTGAGGTCAGTACATCCCACATAGCACACACAGGATACACTTTGTTTGTTCCATACAATTGTACCTAGTGAGCAAGTCTGAGCCTTAAACTGCTCTAAATTTGAGGCCAACATTCTATCTTCAACTGTGTGACCCCAGTCCAATGAAGAGGATCTGAACCACTGAGGATCTGGTTGAGATTTATAATCATCAGTGTATATTGTTGGAAGGATACTTCTCTACACCCACTATTGGGACCTGCTGGAGTCAGTGAGTAGTCATGGCAGTTCACTTTCACCGCTTATTTTAATGAAAGGTGTTTGTCTGACACTTTGTGCGCAACTGTCATAAGGTTATGACGACACTCACTGTCATGTTACCTTCAATATATCATCGTGCATTTTCCTCTGGGATCCCATAGATATATCTACTATAGGAAGCAGTCTGTGAGTTGGTGTTTTATATCAAGTATAGTGTTATGAGTCTATCTCCACAGACAGAGAAAGCTAAATTCGATCAGAGTTGCCTAGAATGGAATTGTTAAAAGGTGGGCTTTTTCCTCTTTTGGAGCATGAATGATGATGTCTTTTCTAGCCTCATGAGTGTTGTTGGTCTTGCTCTTTTGCAGAGGTATATATCTGAGTTTATGTTCAATGGGGTGAACACATTAGGGACAAAAGGGTTTTTGGATTATTTTCCTGAGTATAATATGTCAGATGGCAGCATAAGCAAGCAACGGAGTGTTTTGGGAAGATCGTATGCACAACGGCCTTGGGACAGTTCAGGTCATTTCAATCCTGTGCTTTAGTTTTAGTGCAACAGCTGCAATTTTACAAGTGTTGATTACAGCCTACTAAGCTAACACCTAGAGCATTGTAAAGTTGTAGTGCTCTTAGCTTACACATGCATGGAAAAACCACTCAACTGTCAATAGAGGAAATGTGTGTTCTGAGAAGGTGCTCAAAAGTTTTTGATCAGGACAAAAACTCAAATCAAAAAGTTCAAAAGTAATGATATGAAAAAGTAATAACTTAGTAATAGTCTTGTTACACTAACATATGATTGGATGACCCAAATGCAAATCGGTAAGTTTGGCATATGTGATTGGGTGTGCAATTAATTTATAATTTATTATTTAATGCCCTTTCATGTGAATCATGTTGTCAATTAACTTCAAATCTTTGTTTTCATGATTAAAGAATTTCTACTATGATAACTAAAATCTTTTCCACTTGGGTACAAACCAACAATGACAATCAACTATGAAGATGATAAAAGAATATATGTGCATGATATTGTGTTAATGTGATGTTAATTGGATAAGACAAAATGAAGTTTTAGGATGGGTATTTTACAAAATGAAAGATGTATTTGTTATTTATGTTGTTTTGTAAAGTATCTTATACTTGTGATAAAATATATTTGGATTGTTCCAGTTCAATTTCAAATGTTGTATATTGTGGCGTATGTTATTATCAATGGATCACATGTTGAATCATTCTTTTGTTATATTACACTTGCTTAGTTTTGCAATAATTGTTCACCATTTGTCAATTTATTTAATAATTATATGATGTTATTGGGTAATGTTTTAATCATTGATTTATTTGAATCATATATTGTACAATGTAAATTCAATGTGAATGTATGTATTTCGATCAAGATCCATTGCTTATTATTAATAAAAATGTGTTGAAGGGATTTAAATTTTTTTTTATTGTTTCTATGATTGCATAATTGTCTTGTTCATATCCCATTGATTGTAATTTGTCAATATATAATATTTGCATAATTTTTTAAAATGTTGTATGTTTAGTCATATGTTTGGATGTGGTACATTTTCTTCTTCTGTTAATTGAAGCACTTCAATTCAATAATCAATGTTCTCATCATCATCATTGTGGGCATTGTTTGACTTATTATTTATTTCAATAATGTCATCATTTCTGTCTTTACATAACATAAAATTTATCTATGTATTTTCTTGATTAAATTATTATGGTGGAAGGGTGTGTTGATTTTATTAATATCCAATGTCAAGATAAATGAATTGTTACTTTGTAATGATCATTTTTTGAAATTAACATTGCATACGTTTTGGATATTAATATCTTGTAAAATATCAAGTCCATTTTTAAAAAATTCATTTTCATCAAGTCCATTTTGAATGTTGAAATGTTTATCATTGAACTTCAAAATTAGTTAAATGAAATCTTAAACAAATAGTAATTGACGTCTATTGATGTTTTAAAATTATTAACAATTTTTTTTTTCAAATCAAGTATATATATATATAATGTTGAGGCAATGGAGTTTGCATGAGTTCAGGATGCCAATTGTGGTGATCCTATTAATTATTGTTGTTGGATCCATCTTACACAAATCCACGAAAAACTTTAAAATATGAAATTAATAATAAAAAATGTTCATTTTTATTTTCAATAAATAAGCTTGGAAAATTAAAAAACATTAAAGAAGAATAATTTGACAAAAAAATATACAAAAATAAAATCATGAATTTTATTTATTTGACAATCTATCATTTGCTTTTAAGAACACCTACCCTATACTTTAAATTGAAATTTAGACTTTGTTATTAATATTAATTAGTGGTAACATGTGCTTGCAAAGCACGGCACAATTCTGATGCAGTGCGACAGTGATGATAGTTGGCAATATTTCACTTGATTTCACATTCCTGATATGTTTGCATCTAAGTCAAAACCTGATCTCCCCGGCCTGCCCCTCTCCCGTGCCTAGCCTGCCCTTGCTGGCCCACTTTCATTCAGAATCCGTTGCCATTGTCCTACCTACAGCGCTGAGCTCGCGAGAACACAAAACCCCCTTCCCAAGCCCTGTCACTAATAGACCAAGTGAATTAATATATATGATGTATAATTCACATTTTCGATAAATGTCAATAAAATTATTTTTAATTGAATAAATTAATATTTATAAAAAAAACATTAGATGAATCATTTTTTTTATTGGAGTTTCCAAACCTATTCACCAAATGCGAGCGACAAACGTGCATTGGTCTTGTGTAAAGTGGATTCCGAGTCCCCATTGTGTTCTTTCTCAGTCAACTTCTTGTGCATATTGAGAAGTTGGCTAAGAAGGAAAATATTATCCATGTTCTGCATGAGCACAATGAGAACTCGTAATCCAATTTTGACAAGTGTAATTTAATTCCAGCTTTGACACTTGCATAGCAATAGCCATGACCGTGATTGTGCACGCAATAGTTAATTATTTGTAAGGACTCGACGACAAGATGGATAACACCTTTTGCGAAAGCTCGAACAGCCCGCCTTCTCCTCCATTTTGCATTGTTAGATTCCCATTCTAGTGCTGCATCCTAGTTTAAAGCACACGAGGGGTTGTGCTAACATACTATAGTTGCTAGGAACATCTAGACCATACCTCTTTCATGAAATTATGAACCATAATTAACAACAAACTAGTAATCATACTAACAATGGTCTCTTCTCACAATCTTTATGCTACAACAAAACATTTCTACATTCACTTTTTATTTGTTTTATCTTGAAATACCTCCCTATTCGTGACAATTTCACACCTTCTTCCTTCAAAACACTTGATTCTTTTACATTCCAACCTTATTTTTTTAGAATCCTCCTGAATAGCATTTGCGTTATTTATACTTTTGCCCATGGTTTTTATGCTATCACTCACGTTTTCTATGTTTTGGCTTACCTTGCCTATGTTAGGTCTAGCATATCCTACTCATACAGTTATAAACGTCATGCTAAAAGCTATCCATCTACCATTTGAAGCCCTTCTTTCATGCTCCTTTCTTTTGTTCCATCTACTATCAGGTTCCACTTGAACTTCTAACGCTCCTCTGTTCTAGCTACCATCACGTTCCCTTCTTTCGTCCATTTAAATTCTTCCTTTCATCGTTCTCTTGTGAATCAGTGGTCCACCCCATCCAATTTCAGGGCCCGAACACATGATTATGAAAACCATGAACATGTTGTGCCAGCCCAAGACATGCGCTGTCGAGGTGCACACTCCAACCTAGACCATAGTGTGACTAACCCAAGGTGCATGTCATAACCCACATCTTGGCCGCATTAAACGTCTTGGCTACTAAACTAAAGCCTTTGATGCAACCAATGTTATTTTTTCAAATTTTTTAAGTAAGAGGGTTAGTGATCTTTCTTAAAAGAACAACCAAATTCAGCGAAAGGTAAAAGAGATAAAAAAAAAATTGTGTGGATTCCTTAGCGATTTGTTGGAAACTCTTGTTATCTTTGTATTGTTTGGTGCTTCTTTTGCCCAAAAATTTCTCTGATAACATGTCAAAAAAACTTCCATAAACTAGAAAGTACCCCCCAAGTTGGCGGGGAAACTTCCACAAGTCAAAAATTACTCGCCATGTTATTATTTTAATTTGAAATTCATTTTGTATTTTTCAATTTTAAGTTGTTAAAAAATTTTAATTAGTTTTAATCATTTTCATTTTAATTTTCATTATTTTTTCCACCTTATTTAATTGATTAAAAATAACTTCTTTAAATCTGTATTATTTTCATTTCTTTTTTAATAAAATTTTCAAATTTTTATTTTATGTTTTGTCAGATTCATTTCTTTCATTATTGTGGCACTAAACATAGATAGTTAATTCATGAACATAGTTCTTTTTTTAATTATTTTTTTAATGTTGAAATTTCATGTCATTCATGTCATCATTATTTAATTATGCAAATGAATATTTTATCACAATTGTTAACACAAATGTTCCAAATAATTAATTCTTTCTTTATTTACATTAAGTTAAATAATTTTAAATTTCTTGTGTCATCACATCACACGCTACTTTTCTTGATTAATTTTTAAAATATCTATTGCATGAATTAATGTAATTAAATTTTTATGTACAAATTTATTTTTTTAACAAAGGTTCCAATTTCTTTCAATGTCATCAATTAATTTTAATTCAAGGATTATTATTTTTAAAATTACATACATTAAATCATGAAAACAATGATCATTTTTACTCCCTTGAAAAAACATAGCCATTTTCATATAATAATATTTTTTTTACTCATGTTAATAAATTAAAAATCTTTTCAATTATTTTTCACACCTTCATTTTGCAACACATTAAATTATGAAAAGACCTCAATATATAAAAATTAATTTCAAATATATTTTATACATTTACAATATGTTAATCACATATGTTGAATTCTTATAGTTTAAAACACAAACCCATATGAATTTTATTAAAATCATTACCCATATTATAACATGTATACAAGGCGCGAAATTACTTTATTTGATTTTTTTCAAAACAAATATCATACTCAAAATTCTTGTTATTGATTGACACTAAATGTAATATCATTTTTAAATTTGTTATGTTTTGGGATATTTATAAAAATAAAAATTTACTTGCATTATGCACACCAATATTTCAATTTTAACCCATAATAATTCTTTATCAAATTATTAATTAAAAATCATTCCAAAACAATGTTTGCTCCTACTACCATATCACATCAACAAATGAAGATCTTTATTTAGCTCTTTGAAAATATCATCATTTACATATCCAACCAACACATCTTGAAGAAAAAATGTTAAAATTACCTTCATGTCATGATTATAAATCAAATCATGTACATTTGCATTACTTTGGTTATATATATTTTTTTATTTTTTAATATTAATTGTGTATACTTGGTTATGTAATTTTGAAGGTATAAATTGTTAAAAAATTATTGCTTGAATTTTAAATTCCAAAAATCTCACCACCAATGTTTACACAATTGTTGAAATTTTATATATTTTTTCATGTGAGAGGGAGAAAAGTCTCATTATATGCCCCTTTAGTGGTTTGAAGAAGGCAAATTTATAAAAATGAATGTAGCCTCCACCTCACATGTACAATATATATAGAAAAAATTAAATGCAAGTATTATTATTCCCTTAGTGTAAATAAATTACATTAGTTGGGGTATTATAGTCAAAGAATTTTTCTTTCAATTTGTATTAAGTACGCAAAACAAGGGTATTACATAAATGACAATAGAAAGTTAGGCCTATAATGCACGTTTTGTGAATGGAGCTTATAACCATTGCATATATAAAGGAAAAAATAATAACATTGTTATTAAAACAACGTAGGTTAAGTCTTTTATTGTAGGTATTGCATATCACAATAAGAGGTTAAGCTTGTATGTAAATATTGCCAATGGAACTTGTATTTAGTGTATATATAAAGAATTATGTATATGTATTATTATTAAAATAATGTACATTAAATCCTTTTTTTGTGAGTATTATTGTTAAAGGATATTTTTTTTGGTATTAAGTATGCAACATGGGGTTATTGAATATATCATAAAACAAGTTTAGAAATTTTGCGAATCCCATATATAGGTATTTTAGTACAAAAAGGGCCTTTCCTTTAAATGAACCATTTTTTTTATAACCTAACCATATGTAGATATTATGTATTTGGAAACATAATTGGTTTAAGCCACATATGTGAAAGGAAGTCATTTTTACAATATCATATATACAAATATTATACTACAAAAAACATCATTCCTTCAAATGAACCATGTTATTTATACTTTAACCATATGTAGATATTACATTTTGGAAGATATATAATTAATTTAGACCAAATTATGTAATTAAAGATCATTTTTTAAGTAATACAGTACAAGATGGGACTTTCCTTTAAGTTAACTCTTTACACCCTTAATAACATGTAAGTATTATTTTTAAAAATTTCTTGCACAAGGTTTTCATTGAAATAATTATTATGAATGCATTAAAAAGACAAATTAAATATATTAATATTGATATCCAACATAAAATTTAAAGATTTTAATTATTATATTCGACCCTTCAATTAAATTTTTTTTTAAAGTACAGAAAAAATGAATCATTTTTAAAAAATTACAACATGTTTTAATAAATTGCACTTGGTATGAAGTCCAATGATATCCTATTCATAAAATCAAATTGAACCCTAAAATTCTCTTAATCTCCATATCCATATTTTTCTTGAAATAATTTTATTTCTACTTGAGAAATAGAAATGAAGATTTAAATTTTTTATAACAATTGTATAGGTGATAAAACTTGTCATGGAATTTTTTTCATTTTTTATTTGAAATACTTGTATTTCTATTTGAATAATAGAAAAAAGATGTTGAAATATTTATAATAACCATGATCAAACCTATCATGGATTTTTTTTAAAAATTTCAAATATGTATTTATTGGTTGAAGAATAGGGGGAAAAAATCAAATATTTATAACAACCATGTAAACCATATCATGAAATTTCTCCATTTTCTATTTGAAATATTTTCATTACAGTTTGAAAAATTCAAAAAGGATTTTCAAATATTTGTAACAACCATGACAAACCTATCATGGATTTTTTTTTAAAAGGAAAAAGATTTATAAATATTTATAACAATCATGATAAAAAATTCTTACTTAAAAATCTCACATTAAAAATCAATTTCAATATATGATTTTTTTAATATATGTAAATTAATTCAAGGTATGACACATGCATCACATTATCATATTTAAATATTTATGATTTGAAAAAGCTCACTTTGAATATCAATTTCAGTATATCAATTATTTTTGTTATATATGTAGATTAATGCAAGGAATGACACACCCAACACACTATCATATTTAAATAATAGAAATCCCACCCTAAAAATCAATATCAATATATTTAATTTTAATATATTCGAAGTTATTAATATTTAAAAATAAAATAGATTAAAATTGATCTTTAAGGTGAATTTTTCAATATTTATTTCATAATTTTATATTAATAAATATGGTAGTGTGTTGGGTGTGTTTTTTTTGGATTATTTTTTCCAATATAAAAAAATTAAATAAATTGAAGTTGATTTTTAAGGTGAGATTTTAATATTTCATGCATAATTTTTAATTAATAATTTTTAAAATATTGTAGTATGTTGAACGGGTTAATCCTTAGATTAATTTTTTTCAATATATTAAAATTCACAATTTTTGAATTAATAATTATTCATGTCATGCTTAGAATAGATTTCCATATATAACAAAAAAACGTTCATAGATTGAAATTGAACTTCAATGTGAAATGTCCAAAATTTAGTCTTAATTTTCAATCTTACATTTGCATTAAAATGATTCTAAAAATATTCCAAATAACTTTTTAAAACAAAACCATGAAAGGTTTTATCATGGTTGTTATAAATATTTGAAGATAAATTTTACATTTTTCAACTAGAAATAGAAGTATTGCAAATAAAAAATGAAAAAATCTATGATAGGCTTTATCACGGTTGTTATAAATATTTGAAAATCCCTTATATATTTTTCAAGCGAAAATAAAAGTATTTCAAATAGAAGATGGAAATTTTTTTTGGTACATTCTATCACGGTTATTATAAATATTTGAATATTTTCCTATTTTGCAAGCGAAAATAAAATTATTTCAAATGAAAAATGGTAAAATTCCATGATAGGCTTTATCATTGTTATTATAAATATTTGAAAATCCCTTATATATATAATATTTCAAATTAAAAAATGTGAATATGGAAATTAAAAAATCTCCCATTCAAAATCAATATTAATCTATGTGATTACTTATAGGAACTTGATATTTTAATATTAAAAATCTAACACTTTAACTCAATGTGAATCTTTGTACTTGTAATTGCAAACTTCAATTTTTTAAATGAATCCCCATTTTTTATAAATTTTAGAGTTTGATTTTATTCTATTAAGAAGAAGACATCATTAGATTTCATACCAAGTGCATATTGTTATCATTTTATATAAATTATAGGGTTTGATTTTATTCTATGGAAATAACATCCTTGGATTTCATGCCAAGTGTATATCATTATCGTTTTATATAAATTTAAGGTTTGATTTTATTCTATGAAAAAAACATCATTAGATTTCATATCAAGTGCATGTCATTAAAAAAATGTTGTTATAATCTTAATGAAAAGTTTTTTTTGTCTTTGTACTTCTGAAATCCTTTTAAATCAAATGAAAAATCAAATATAATAATTAGATATTCAAAATCTCATGTTGAATATCAATTTTAACATATTTAATTTTTGAAAAATCATGAATGGTAATTATTTCAATGAACACCTTGTGCAATATAATGTGGATAAGACGACATTGATCCCATTCACCTTTGGCCACATAATGTAGCTTAATCTAATTATAACTTCTAAATCACAATATGTACATCTGGTTAAGGTGTAAAAAATAGGGTTCATTTAAGGCAAGGGTTCTTTTTTGTAGTGCAATACTTGTAGATGAAATTCTTAAAAAATGATCCTTCAGCACATTATGTGGCCTAAACAAATTATGTCTCATAGAATGTAATATGTACATATGGTTAGGGTATAAAGAGCATGGTTTATTTAAAAGAAAGGCCCTTGTTGTATTATAATACTTGCATACGAGAATCCAAAAACATGATCCCTATCCACATAATGTTTCACAAAATGTAATACCTACATTTGGTTTATATATAAATAACATGGCTCATTTGAACATAGGGCCCTTCTTAGATTGCAATATGTACATGCGGGATTCCTAAAAAATTACCCATGGTCTAAACCAATCATAGCTCCCAAAATGCACTATTTATCCAAATAAATATGATCCAAATAAATTAAATTAATAAATATGAAATTCTAGTGGAGAATTTCACATGTCAATTAATGAAAGGGTAAAATAGCCCCACATGTCAAAAATTAAATAGTTCATTGCAATTGCACAATAGTTGCATTTACAACCTTTTAAAATAATATTGATGGATGAAATATGAATATAACTGTATATATATTCTTCACATACATTTTGTCGTATGCAACTATTAGTCATGTGCAACTTGTTTTATGCAACTATGGGGCATAATAGTTGCATGTGTCACATGCAACTAAAAATCAATTGCATATGACAGTTGTAAACAACATAATTTCTATTAGTGTTTACATGTTGCTATGAAAAATCAAATAAATCTTCTAAATAACAATACTTGCAAATGAAAGGCCTCACAAATGATAATATCCACATTATAAAGTGGATTTGAATAAAACAATCCTTGAAATGAATATAATTGGATAAGAAGGGAAAATTGAAATCAAGTTGAATATTATTTAATTGAAATATATTTAGATGTAATTGTAACAAGAATTATAATTAGATTGAATATCCATAATGGAATATATTAAATATAGCTTAATTGAAATCTACTTATAATTAGATTGAATAAAAATAAAAATAATTGGGCTAAATTACAAATAGAATTAAAGTTATATTTGAATTCAATTTAAAGATAAATTTATAATTAAAATTTTATTTAACTAAAATTAAACTATATTGTATAATTGGGGGGTTTTGTGTATCATGTGTGCAAATATTACATCCTTTGGGAAATAGTTGAGGATTTTGGTCATTCAATATGTGAGTATTGTGTACTTTGGAATTAAATTTATGTTATTTTCAATTGTATGTGGGTATTGTTAAAGACATTACAACTTCAATCTTGAATTTTGTGACCATTACAAAAGCAATGTGCAAATGAAAGGTTTAGTATTTTTTTTTAGTATGAATTCACATGTTCAATGTTTTATGTTCTGTGGAGGTTAAAATATGATACACAAGTGAAAAATATATATGTACATTACGAAATATCATGTAAGCATACAAAATCCATAAAGAAAGTTACCTTTCAATCATGTCTAAAAATGTTAAAGACAAAAAAAAATGTTACATTTGAAGTACTCTACCACAAGGACCATCATCATCTATTGCACAATTTTGACAACATTTTTATGTCGTCTCCTCGGCCTTGACAACAAACCAATGTGTGAAAAGGTGACAATTTGTAAGTGCCACTTAAACTAAATCTGCCACAAACTTGTCCTAAACCCTAAACCTTATAAATCCACACAACCTAAATAAAAATAAATAGACAAAATTAGATTTAAATTCCAAGTTGTAATAAATTTTGAATCTAAAATAAATGATGAGGTTTTGTTTTGATTGGTTACCATCCATGTACCATCTTCAATGCATGAAAATTTAATACCACTTCCATTTCTTGGGTGTGAATAGTTTTGTTAAACTCCTACTCCCACAAAATGAGATCCCAAACCACCTTCGTTTTGTGCATATGCAATTCTAAATGAAACAATGGCATCCCTAAAGTCCTCATCATTCTCCAAATGGAAAAAAATATTTCAAGGGCAACTTTACCCTAAGCTAGAATTAAAAAAATTTGCAACATATGCTCATGGGAAACCTTTATCAAAAGAGGTTTGTCCTCTAATTTTTTTAATAATGTTCTACAATTAATTCCACTTTATTGCAACAATGATCCTTGTATGAATTGTGGCCTTTTGCTTATTTCGTTGGATGATCACTATTAGGTCACTAAAAACCTTCACATTCATGGCAATGTGGTTTTTTCATATGGGACCCTTAGGGCACATCAAAGGGCAACCAAGCTTGCCTTTCTCTATTGCAAGATTATACATTTTCTTCAAGTGTGTAGTCAAAAGCCACTTTGCGTTATATTTCTCCATGCAATTTTCTACCTTACGACACCACTTACAATCATCTTTCACGCATTCAACACTTAAGTGTGTTATGGGCAAAAGGGGAGAGGCCGCATCATCTACACCAAAAATTAGGACATCTTAAACTACATATTGGTCAACAATGTTAATAGGAGCCTCCTAGACCTCATGCTTTTCACCATTCCCTTACTACTTAATTAAGGCCTTCCAAGGTGGATGCATCTAAAAACAAACAAAACACCACAAATTTTTTTAATTAACTCAAAGTAAGTATTTCATGTGGAGAAAATCCTAATCCAACTTTAAAACCATACATGAGTATTGCAAGAAAAATGACTTGACAAAAAAAAACCCTTTCTTCCATATGTGAAAAAAAAAGAGGAAGGGCATGTGAATAGATTTTTAAAATAAACATGTTAAGAAAATTTGTATCCAAGATAACAACCATCCATGGGTATTGCAAAAAACAAGTTGACCAAAAAAAAATGCTTCCTTCCTTCTCTCACATTAATGAGAGAAGGAAGGAGGGGTTTTATTTGTTATGTAATGAAATCCCCTTACAAAAGAATTATGGCTCCTACGAAATCAAAGGCATACTAAAAACATAAACTCTACCATGTCTATAGACATGCCAATTTTCACATGTAGCAAGATCCTCCAAAGCATGCGAAAACTCCTCCAACTTCCTCCTCCATACTCTTAGTTTCTAAATGGAGCACTACAACCTTTGGATTAGGTGCAATAGCTTCAATCTTTTCACTAAACATGATCTTGCACAAAAATATGAAAATTAAAATAAAACAACCCTAGAAAAAGAATAAGAAGAAGATCAACAAAAAAAAAAAAAAAAAAAAAAAAAAAAAAAAACTTAAACAAAAACAATAGCAAAAATAAAAAAAAAAAAAAAACAACATAAGAAGAAGAAGAAAATCCCCAACAAATGAAAAGAATGTTATTACAAGTGTTGGGATGGAATTATGAAGGGAAAAACAAATCAAACCCCTCACATAAACAAATGGAAAACACCCCCCACACCCCCCCCAAACATTAGAGGTAATTGTTGTTGTTGCAAGCACAATGGTAGTGTTGTTACGCACGATAATGCCCTCCCCCTCCTCTTGTTATTATTGTTATGCAGCTACTACTACACCTGCACATTGACTTCCTTCTCCCCCTACTACTATGTTATTGTTACACAAGATGCAATGATGGCAAAACCTCACACAAACAAATGAAACAAAAAAAAAAAAAAAAAAACCACATTCGAATGTGGTTTAGGGGTTTGGATGGGGAGGTGGGTAACATAAGGGAGGTAGGTAGGATGGGGAAGAAGGGTAGTTGGACGGAAAAAGTAGGTGCAAGAAACCTAGGCACCAAGTAGGAAGAAAAAAAAAACTCATGCGGCCAAAAAAAATTTGGTTGTGAGGCCTAATGAACTTGGATTCATCCTTTTTAATGTTCATCCGTGGATGGTGCATTGGTGGGTGTTCATTGACTCAAGCCATATTTGCGCACTGTTGGGGATGCTTTTAAAACTTGAAACAAGTTTCATGAGCTGATATTTAATTTCAACACAAAAATTGGGTACTAGTAAGCAAATGGAATTGGGTTCTGTTTCATGGAACTAGGTATTAATAAACCAAGAAAAATTGGGTTATGTTTCATGGAATTGAGTATTAGTAAACTAAGAAAAATTAGGTTCCATTTCATGGAATTGGGTAAGTAGTAGTAAAATGAATGAATTGGGTTCTATTTCATGGAATGGGGTTCCATTTCATGGAATTGGTTTTTAGTTCAGATGATTTGAGAACCTTAATTTTTGGAAGGTTTTGATTTAATGAAAAATAAGAAGAGATGTCCAAGTAAATCCAAA
>Ga0209611_10002351_pt1 | contig 33156 bp, 27 predicted proteins | sample S1TSphgellanicum_3_FD_187693 | JGI IMG/M metagenome (GOLD analysis project Ga0209611, IMG submission 187693) | Host-associated microbial communities from peat moss isolated from Minnesota, USA - S1T2_Fc - Sphagnum magellanicum MG (SPAdes) (version 2) | ecosystem: Host-associated > Plants > Peat... | reverse complement strand
CATGAAGACTAGGGCCTCTGTGACGAGAACCTCTCCCTTAAGCAAAATTCTCTGCAGGACTAATATGTGTATCCAGCTAAGGGATTTCCAATTAGGTATGAATAAACAAAATTTTGGGAGGTTAGTATGTACTGCTCATTTGTTTATTTGTGCAATATTTATGGGCAGTGCTCATGGATGGTGCTAAGACATCCAATATGATAACTCCTGCAGAGAAGTACCTCTCCCTGCATAAAGATTATTGAGCAGTAACTTTGATTTTTATTTTTTAGTCACCTTTCTGTATGTCTGCTGTTCTGGGATCTTATGAGGAGCTTATGTGCACTTCCTCCATAGCTTGAATTATGCCATACAACCCTTGGGAAAATAATGAAGCCTTTTAGCTTGAAAAGTTTTATGCAACCAAATTTATTTAATGAGCAGTTTAACAGAACAAAGAAGCAACCAAACACTTCTATTAAACTTGAAATAGTGAGATCTTTTGGCTCCTTCCAAACTGACAGAAAAAAAAGTAAATAAATGCATGGCCAAGTGAGCTCCAAATTTTTTTTTGAACTAGCACCAAGAAAAATTAAACAATTGAGTGCATATGCAAATGAAGCAAATTGAGAAAGTGAATTGAGTTTGCAAAAAGATTCAAACTCAGCTGATAGGCTATGAGAGATTGAAAAATCCACAAATGAGAAGGTCCTTGTCCCTTGGGCACAGCCCTAAAATTCAAATCTATAGTCTCAATGGCAACGAATGCTTCAAATCTACAGTCTGCAAATCAGTACTAGTCATTCATAGCTACATGAGACAATTGCACAATTTTGTTGGCTGTCTTAAGGAAGGAGACTTCATAATACATATCTATGTAGGATTTGGGATACAATTTTAACTTGAACAACTGACTCCTTTGTTGGTGACAGCTGGAGACCTCACTGGAGGCTGCTTCTATTATCAAACTCATTCAAATTACCTAAACCTGTTACACGGTTCTGTTGTTTCTTTTAATTTTGTTTGAACATGTTGTAAAGGGCAAAACAATTACAGGCTAAAAGAGCTGCTCGTTTTCTCTATTTGGAAATCTGACAGGTTCCTTCTGTCTTGAAATCATCCCCTCTTCTGTGCCCTCAAAAGAAATCCTCAGCACACCACACACATCCCGCAGAGTGCTGGTTCAGTTACTCAAGAGAAGAGTTGCAAGCACCCTTCACATCAAGGGAAATCGGTGGAAAGCTTAGCATATGTCCATCGTTGATTGTTTGAGCGTTAACACTTACTTGAAGACTGCAATACTCATGTGCCAATGCCATGGGGGCCACTACTATTTCTGCTTTACGTTAGTTCACCGAGGTTGTGATCTGTGACGCTCAACCTCTGTACACTTGACCCTTTGAGGCGAAAGGATCCTTTGGGGTAAAGCATGCTGCTCTTACTTTGGTTTTGCTTGGAGGCCAAAATCCGGATCATTGAGTATGGCCAAAGGGAGTACAGTTTCAAACTGAATACACGGATAAGCTGCAATCAGGGTTTGTGGATTTTGGAAATTAGAGTTGAATTACCAGTTTTAGTTCTGTTCCTTTACAGAAGATCTGGGTATATTTGTGCAGTGGTATTTAGTGCTGGGTCGTGCTACAGTGTTGCATTGTGGGTAGGCACGCTCGACCTTAATCTGCCGAGAGAGAAGAATCTAGCGGTTCCGTAAATGTATTGCTGGAGGGATTCTGAAAATTGCAATCCTTCTGAGTTTGAACCTACTCTCAAATTGGGTTATATCACTCGGACGCTGAATGGGGAACGGCCGTGGCCTGAGGGAGGACGCGGTCGAGCCTCGAGTACCGGTACCTGGTGCTACTGTTTACGACAGCCTAGCGGATTACGAAGCAGCATGCAAAGCGGATCCTAATGTGAAATTTTTTGATGACGAGCTTCATAGCCGAACCCAGAAAGCGTTGTCGAATCTTGCAGCATCGGTGGAGGAGCCAGGACAGGGTGTCTCTTTCAAATCTCTCAAGGATATCACAATCAGCTTACTTGAGGTTGACAAGGAAGTTGTAGATGTGATTCTGAATTGCACGAAAGACGTGTGGCAAAATAAAGCACTGAAGGAATTGGTGAAGGATTACTTCGACACGAGCTTGAATGCTGTGGACTTCTGTGGAGAGTTGCAGAAATGTATTCACAGGACACGAGACCGCCAGCTTTACATCCAGGTACCTATCAGGCAGAAATCTCTCCAGAGCTTCAAATATCCGGGATTCTAGGAAAATTTCATCGTTGTTCCTCCCAGCGAGGGGTTCACTTTCATTATTCGAAGCAATGAGCTATTGCTGACCAAAGTTTGGCTTTTCCCCTCTCATGCCGCATCTCAGGTGGCGCTGAAACACATGCCTGCGGAAGATGATCCCACACAAGTGGATTGCGAAATTGTGCTACAGGAGCTTCAGGTGTTTGCAAATGCTGCCGACCCGTTCCTCGACGATTTTAACGAACAGTTTAAAAAGGTATACGAGAGCCACCTAGTCATGCAGAAGAAGCTGGAGTTGAAGAAGATGAAGCTCGACAACAAGCTGCGTGGAGTGCGGGGATGGCTGAAGGTCTCCAATGTCATCCTAGCGGCTAACTGTACTTCGGTAATACTTTGCGGGCTTGTTTCTGATGTTGTCGCAGCAGCGCCCGAAGTTGCGGCAGATCTGGCGGCAGAGACAACGAAGCCCATAGCAACTACAGGAACCTGGCTTATGCCCTTCTGCAGTTGCTATTTGCGAATGGAAGCGAAGAAACAAATCGTCGAAGATGCATTCCGAGGAAATTATGTGGCCATTCAAGATCTGAACAACATAAAAGCTTCTGTTGACCGTCTCGAGGTGTGATAACTTTTGGATTAGCATTATTATTCAAGCGAAGAGGTTACCAGAATGTTTGTAGTGGCACCAAACACTGGAAATACTATATAGATGTGGAATACTGATTCGCTTGTTTGCAGAATGAAATCGCAGCGATTGTGCGAAACATCAGGTTTGGCGAGGAGCGACAGCACGATCCATTTTCGCTTCAAGTGGCGGTGGTGGCAATCGGATGGAAGCAAGCAGCATTCATCAAGCTATTGGAGGAATTGCAAGAAACTGTAAGCTCTTCGCACAATCGCATAAGCAGGGCAAGAGGAGTAGTTCTTGAACGACTCCTAGAAAACCGAGAACATATCTTCAGACCTCAATCAGGTCAATCCTCCCAGAAAGTTGACGAACGTGCACGCTGATCTCCGAGGAAGAGGAGAAAAAGTTTAGTGACATGACACCGCAATGAACAAGCATGTAATGAAAGGAGACCAAATCTTCACCAATGCTTGAATCAGCTGAGGATCTGAGCTGATTTTGCTGCAACATTCTTCAAGCTCAACCGCAATATCGGATACATCAGGTGACTGACCAAGATTTGCGCTCGCTGAACGCGACGCCCTTAATGGAGAAGATCTGGAGATCCAGACACATTCTGCGACATTATTGAGTTCCAATCATACATGCACAATAATGTAATACATATTTGAAATGGGCGAGTAATGCCCTTGCAGGGCTTCTACCTCATGAAGTTAGATAGAATTCTCCACTCTTTTGGGCTCAGCTGTTTTTGGCTTTGATGTACAGCTTCCAGAGTCTGCAGACTCAGTTTTGTATCAGTCTAAGAGTTGCTACTTAGGTGCTATGCCCATAGTAAGTCAGTAGTTCCCAAAGAACTGAGCAGGCTGAATGTTATGAGCAGGTTGGGAGGAGACCTGGCTATATTCAGTGCAGTGAGGTTGTATTGTGTCTTCAGAACCCTACTCCACAGAGGATTAGAAGGGTCTTCCTTGATAATACAACCACAGTTAAGACTAGACCTGGCTAGAAAATGGATCTGATCAAATACTTAAGTGGACTACATGGCATCTGTTAATGGATTGAATTGTGTCAATTAACATCAATCGTGTCAATTTGGGATACTGAAATGTTATCAAGGGAGCCAAGTTCCAACAAATGGAATGAATTTGCAAGCTGGGATCTGTTCAGTGGAGAACTGGACATAAATGCTTAGCAATGAGGTAACCAAGGCAACTACACAACTTTTGCCACACAGTAAACCTATGATGGGTAGCGAGATTTAGTCAAAGGCCCAGAGCAGATTGGCCAAATCAACTTCTATGCCCAGACAGAGGACATTAAATCAGCAATGGATCCTTATTGCAGACAGTACAAAAGTACTGTTTGCTTCTTTCCCCCCCCCACTGCCCTATTGGCTGACCAAGATGTGTCTGGTGATGTTCAGACACATCTTGGTGCTGTCCAGACACAAATTCTGTTTCTTATAATACACTTTGGGCATGTAAAAAGGTCTTTGCACTGCTGTTTTTATGAAAATAATGCACAATTTTCTAAATGCTTTGAAGCTGCATGCAGCTTGATTATGTTGCAAATGTAGCTTGATTATGTAGCTTCACATCTACAAGCTGTTAATTGTCTCCAAACAAATGACACAGCCCACTTGCTGGTCAAAGGGGTCTTAAGTGGTGAATTAAACCACATGTACATTAGAAGAAACCACTGCTATCTTTAGTCCATCAATAGTTTGGTTATCTGAGAGTCTCATGAGGGGAATGGTGAATGTTCCGATCTCCTGGCAATTGGCATTACCACAGTCTTTATGGATTCTAGGCATCCCATGGATGAAGATGGTCTTGCATTTCACTGTCAGCCATTTTGAACCTAATGTTGCGCTTTATGGGGGTCCATGGATCAAGCGCAACTCCATCTGAAAACATCAAATGGACAAGGAACAGTTGCTGCAGATAATTTCAATTTTGGGCAGAAGTGTACATATGTGGCAGAGCAAATCATCAACTAAATGTGTTACCAAATTATTATTCCACGCCGAGCCCATTACATTCAGCTTTGTCCACACTCTTCAGCTCCACCTTTGCCAGCTGCAAAAGAATGCGGCAAAGGCGCCACTGCTTGCATACGCAAAACCATGAGGTCAGTATGTTGGTTTCTGCTACAAGCAAGTGCAAAATGTGTGGTGAATGCGTAAACCTTGTGAAGGATGACCAGGCCAACAGTCCACTAGATAGTTTGAGAAACGGTGAACAGAGTTACTTGCTATATTGTAATGTAGAGAATTTAAGTGCACAAATCCAAATTGAAGTGCCCATATCCATGTTCTGATTATTGGAACTCCTTCCCTCTGTAGAATAGCAGTGAACACTCCGCCAACAAACCGTGGTATTTTTCTTGACTTGGCCGGCAAGAATTGCCCCCACCAACCCCAAAAGATGTGAGTGCAAAGTCCAAGCGTCAAGAAGTCGATAAAACTATGGGTTCTTGCGCTTTACCCTGTTGGGGCTGTTAAACTTCTACGCCAGCTGTAATTAGCGTCATTCCCAAATCACCGCAACTCACGACAGCTTCTTCAATAGGACCGAATGTCCGTTTTTCAGTCGGTGTTCGGAAGGTTCTCCTCTTTGACTGCGGCATCCAATTACTCGAACTTCCTCGCTTCTTTTTCCGGTGATCGATTACTTGAAGTACACAGGAATAAAGGATGAAAAAACTGCCTGGAAAAATTCGCATTTCTGCTTGGAAGCAGAATGGTCGTCAACTCTCGCTCTTGCTTGTGCCACGAACGAAAGAGAATATGAACTCGGAGCCCAATTTTGTCGATTCTGCAACGGTATTTTCACAGCTCTTTAATCCATGAAGAGAAGGTCGACCATGATATCGCTGTCATGAGCTGAAGATTTGTGAAGCTAGCTACTTGTGGACATGGCGGCAGCGACAACGTCGTGGACAGAACAGGGGCGACCACCCCTGGGTCCCAAAGGAAATAGACATTCGGAGCGGTGCGAAGCATTCTTTTTTTCTCTGGCGAACAGGCTCGAAGACCTGGAACGATCTTTGCAATCCAAATGGTTGAGTTTGGAATGGGTTGCTCTTGCGGTCGAGTTTGTGCGCTCTACGTACTCCGACGTGAACCGGCTGTTGGAGGGACTCAAGGACATCTCTGCAGATGCGAATGAATCCGTGGATGACTGGGTGGAGCAGTACATGGTCGAGAGCATGAAACTTCTGGATGTTTGCAACGTGCTGAAGCCTGCCGTATCTCTTTTCGAACAGTATCAGATGTGTGTGCAGCTCGTCCTGCAAGCGTCCAACAGATGCACAGGCGCAGGATGTGGAGACTCCGCCGCCAATATGACCTTGCGTGCTGCACTCCAAAGCTGCGAGGAAGAGCTCAGCAGGATGGTGAATTCCGCACCACTGCCATCCAAGCGTCTCAAGGCTCATCCGGAAGACAAACGATTTGAGAGATTGTTGACATCAACAAGCTTAGATATGAAGTCCATGCTCCGCCTTGTGGCAATCGGCGAGAAATTAAACGACGACCGGCTGGGATCGATCTCTTCTGCAAAGGCGAGTGGGTCTGTCACACCCGTTGGATTGACTGAAGTGATGCGAGCTACAAGAGAGACGACTGACTTTGTGGCGAGTGTCCTTCTCTGGGCCCTCAACTCTTCATCGTCGCATTTGCTTTCCACCGCTAACCATGCAAATCTAAACATATGGGGAGATAACGACCTGTGGTCTCCCTCTTTCAGGCGCCTGCAGCAAAAACTGAATGAGAAGATTGCTGAAATCGGTCGAGAGCAGGATGAACAACATAAGAACTACATATTCTCGTTCCAAGAGCCGAAACTTGTCGAAGCTTGTGCCTCAGAACTGAAACAAGAGATTGCACGCCTTGTGGAAGCCAGAAGCAGCTGTACAAGCGAATTTGAGGACCAGGAGCTTCCAATCCGCTGCATCCAGGACACAGTTCAGCAACTGAGAGAGCGTCTCAGTAAGCTAAGGGTAGATTGTGCACGCAACACAAATGATGACGTTTCCTTTGGCAATGACTAGAAGATGGATATGGGCCATCGCGGTAGAGTACGAAGAAAAAAATCTTGTGGAAAAACTAACTGGGCTCTCGTTGCTGTGTGCTGTGTCGTTCAGGGCGGGGTAGAGAGAGTGTCAAGCCAACTGACCAGCCTGTTTGACGAGCTTGTGAGGTCCAGGAAGAAGCTCATGGATGCTGCTCAACATCCTCCTGGCATCCACAGAGCTTACACATGGTGATTGCAAAAATAAACTCTCTACTTAATGAAGGAAGATGACCATCTCTCTGTCAGATAATATATCCTTCTGGAGTTGTCATTTATCCTTAAGAGTGCGGCTTATATGAACCTACTTGATCTATATTAGGTCTGTAGGACCGTGTTGCTATCTCTGGAGTCAAGCTTATTATGCAAGATCAAGTATTGGACTGAAGTTTTAAGCTCTTGATTTCAGTGCAAACATTTTCCACACCAGAAACCCAGTCGCATGAGCATCTGCTAAATATCAAAAGGTGATCTGGTGACAAGGTATTCTATGCTCATCCATCACGGTCATCAATATTCATGTTGCAATCTGAAGTTGCAGCATTACAAACTTACTTGTATATTGCTCTGTGCCACTCACGAAGGGAAGAGTGATCTGATCTTGACACAAGAATCATGGCGTTCTCAGTTCCGTAATGTCCATAATCTTTGGACTGTGATGGCATTTGTTATAAGTGAAGTGGGGATGAAAAGGTGCACATGAATAAAATGAGGGCTGAAACTCAATTTTCTCACCGAAACTGGTCATCACAAGAGTCTCACTCCTAGTTTTAGATTTGCATTAGCTGTGCCTTCATTGTTGCTTATGCTCTTTATAGAATTGAAGCTCATGATCTAATCAAATCTTTCATATCTTGTGAAGTGATATCTAGTTTCATTGAATCAACTTTGCTCACTTTTTCGTTTCACTCCAATTGGCCAACTGAATGTTGTTTTGGTCACAATGGATATATTTTGACCATTCCAGTTCATTGATGTTAAGGAGCACTTTGATCCTCGGATTGGGTACTGAAAATAGCCTCGAACTAGATTTGAGAAATGAACTTGAAATGTATATTCTGGCTGAAACCAATGTTGCACAGTTATTTTGTGATTGAATTATAACTGGCTGTTCTGTGGATGTTTATCATCATCAACTAATCGCCAACTACGTGGTGAAATTATTTCTGGGTATAAATGGGTTTATTTTTGTGAATAAATTTCACCTATTCAACAAGCTTGTATCCACAAGTGTTGTCATAATTTTGCAGTGAAGAAGAATGTAGAAGAGGGAACCACATTGTGCTGCAAATCTGCACCAGTTCTGGCTTGTATTTTTCATCTCTTGCTTGCCAACATTGTCACCCCAATCGCACAACTCAGTCATTGGAATAATGGTTGAAGTATAGCATTCTGATCTGCATTTGTCTAGCCTTTCACTCATGGATTTGACATTCTGTATGTGTTGCACACCTTACATTTGGGGTTTCCATCTAAGTATGACATTCATTTTGCTAATAGTTAGTTGTACAAGTGTCCGTTGGTTCAAAACCCTGTAGGCTGCAGCGATCAACTTAACTATAATGGAGGGCCATCTGGTCATCAAACGTATTGGGCTTCTCAGTCCTCAATTAAGAATTTGGGCTGTCAAATTTCACACATAGATCTGGATGTTCACAAGTGTCCACCTTTGAATGAGTTGGCACCATTAAGGGTAAAGAGACTCTCGTAGGCAATACATTGCATCATTTATTTGGCTCAGTTTCAAAGTAAATTCTGTTGACTTCTCACGACCATTAGGCTACCGTCCTTGAGAATGTTCACCCCTGATAATGCCAACGGAGGAGGTTTTGATCAGAGATTTTCAGTTACTTGCCTCCTGGTTTTAAAGCATCTGCAGAAAAATTTGGTGTTACAAATCCTGGAAGGTGGAGATGAGAATTAGGTTCCTAAGTCAGAGGTTCTCTAAAATCTTTTGGTGTGATTCCTCTTTCGGAACTTGATAACTTGAACACAAACAGTTTCAACTTTCAACATTCAATTCCTTGATAACATCACAATGGAGCCCAAATGTTTCCAGAGCTTTCATATGTAGGTAGTATACAAACCTTGGAATTAATGTTCATGGAATAAAGAATCAGCCTTTCCAAGAAATTGCATAAGGTACAGAAAGGCTTTGTTCTAGTTTAGTGATTACTCATCCAAGAGTGCTATTTCCATTTGAGCTCATATTTGCTTTTGAATCCTGGTGATGGGCCAGAGTGAACCAACAGCCACCAGCACACCATTTATTGTAAGCCCACCATGACTCCGTTCTGGATGACCCCAACTGGCCATAATTCTACTAATGTCCCATGTTCCATATGCATTCATCTTCCAATTATTAATGGCCTGAAATCTGTGGGACAACATAAAATGCTCAGCTCCAAGCTGCAAGAAAAATAGCCAAAGGTGCCTGCAGTTGTTCACCAATCAAGCAAGTACAGTGCAAGCCAACCAGTTTCATGGAACAGGAACCTTATATCAAGGGCCACTTGGTTAGAAAATTTCACATCTACTTGACTATTTTATGGTAACAGCCAAAGAATCAACATTCAAAATACCAAGCATTATTTTCTCACTGCAAGTTAAGAACAGTGGAATTATTACAGAAAGGCACTAGAGTTGCAGAGAAGCATATAAGCCAGTTCACAGAAATAGCATTGAAAAACTTTCCAGATTACAGATTCACAAAATTACCTAAATGAAGCTACCCTACCTGTTACATCTACAGACTGCACTGCCCAAACCTTCCTAACAAAAAAGACTAATGTGGCAAGAGGACTGAAGTGAGAAGCAGCAGAGGTTTCATGTCCCAGCATATTTCTAGAGAAGTGAGAAAGCAGACTTTGCTTCTAGACAAGGATATCAGGATAGAAAGTGACAGAACTGCCTAGTAACAAATGCAAATTGAACAACAGGAGAGATAGTTTGACCAGAAAAAACTACATGACACCACATGCTATAAGGGATCTATAGACAGCCTAGTGTAAAAAGATTTCCATTGAGAAACACCCAAGAGTTGATCCAGTTGCCATGAGCTGTTGCCTTCTGAGTGAGGAAGACCATGAAGAGAATAGCTTGGAAGTTACATCAGCTTGACATGAGAATAATCAGTTAGTATCAAGCCAAACATATCAAACTGCAAAGTATTCCACCAGACCAGATCCAGGAGAACATTTCTTTGCAAACCCAGAGTGCAAAAACAATCTTCCCAAACAAGCAACCTCTTCTCAGGCCAGCAATCAGAGAGACCACTTCAACCAGAGGCAATCAGACTACTGCAGAAGTCATTACAAACAGCATATTCAAAGAAACAAAAAGAAAGGGAACTGAAAAACATAAAAAAAACTGCCAAAACAAATGCGGAACCATTTCTGAACCAGACCAAGAACCCATTGACTTAGTGCTTCAAGGGAAGATTGAAAAACAAGCTCCAACCTCTGAGGCTGACAGCTACTCAAGTCTCCTGTGAAAAATGACCAGAGTAGAAATTGCCCTTTGGTTGCAGTGCCTATCATCCCCAACAACCAACTTAACACTTAGATTTTCTTTTGAAGGAAATTGAAGACACTGCAAAAAGTGGACAAAACAAAGCCAACAGATAGAGTGAATACTTAAAATGTACTTCATTGTGCTATGTTCATGGAAGTTCAAAAGTGTCACCATCTTCTTAAACATACACCAAAAACAGCAGCCAATAGCAGGTCAATTCAAATTAGAACCATTCACACACACAAGCATACAGGCATCCACTCCTCCAATCTTCCAAACTGATTCCACAGTTGCTCCAGACAACTATCACTCTCATCTGAGTATCAAAGGCCCTAGACCTATGAACTTCAAGTTCTGCCTTGACATCTTGATGTGGATTCCAATACAAAGGCACACAAGGGAAAGAATATACTGACCCAATCCACTTCAACACTCCCAACAGCAATCATCACCTGCACTTTGCCAAAAGCCTCTCACTGACAAGACTGGAAGCAGCAAACAAAAAACAAGATGCAATGTAAGAGAATTTCCAAAAGTCACAGACCCAACCCACAAGCTCAAAACATCTCAGGATGCCATGTATAATCCAGTTGCGCCTGATTGCCGCTGCAAATCATCTTGCTTGCTGAATTGCAAAATTCCGCCCAAGAGCAGCTCTCTAGGAGACCAACAGCTGTGGTCATTCAGAAACCTCCTATAGTTGCCGACAATGTACATATATCAAGGAGGTCTTCCTACCAAATCTTGTTGAAGAGAGCCTCGATCCTCTGCAGAAAGAACCTCACTTGGCAGCAGCAAACCTTGCCAACCGAGCCTTCTTCTTGGCCTCCTCATCAGAAGAGACTTGCAATTTCAGTGCTGGCTCTGTAGTGCTGATGCTTCCAATACCAAATCTGTCTGCTCTAGCCTTCCTCTTAGCTGCCTCGGCACCTGCAGTACTGGGGCTCACATTGCTCAAAGTCTCACTTCCTGTCCCTGTCTCTTTCTTTGCTCCATTTGTTGCACTTGCCCCATTAAACCTTGCAGATCGCATTCTGCGCTTTTCATCCTCTGTGATCTTGAGCTCAGTTCCAAAACGCTCAGCCCGCTTCTGCTTCTTCTCCAAATCCGTAAGGGGAGCGGTACCTGAATCTGCACCATTAACTTCTAGAACCTTTGTAGGTTCTTTAGCCTCCTCCAAACTCTTACTGGCCAAAGGATTTGCCACTTCCGCTGAAGCCTGTATATCATTCTCAACCATTGATTTTATAGCTGGCTCACTCCGCTCTGAAGGGTTGTTGGCCTGATCATCCTGAACTTCCACCTCTTTCTTCTTCTCTGCAGCAACGCTATGATCAGTTCCTGTGCCTTTCGAAACAAAATCCTCCAGCCGCTCAATCAATGTCGATCTCACGCCCGCTGTGTCCAGACCTCGACTTAAGAGCTCATCACGCAGAGCTTGGGCCTTCATCTTCTTCCACTCCACGGATGTACTCATATCAGCCGTAAAGCTTCCAACAACAACTCGGTTTTGCTTTGCAGTCCCTAATACTAGTTCAGATAAAACCTGTAAGCGGTAAGGAATGTCCTCTAATCCTCTGCAAAACAGACTTGATAAGGTTACGAGAAGGTGAGATAAGCGAACGGAGAGAAACCCTAATCTTTGATTTTCTGCACACGATACCAGTGTGAAGGAGCGAAACGGACAGAATCCCAGTGAAGAAAAAAGCCCTAAGTCAAGAGGGAGAAAAGGAACAAGAAAAAGAGCGTGGGTGGCTGCAGAACGAAATATGTGAGAATAGAACTTTTGCGGTTATGGTGACCAAGGAACCGAGAAGAAGAGGATGATGGAGAGTGCAGCGGTCGAGAAAGAGGCAGAAAAATCCCTGACGGAAATAAGGCTTGAACAGAGGAACTGAAGATAACAGCTATAGCGCAGGAATACTCGGTGAAAAAAATAACATCGCGCTCGCAAAACAGAAAGAAAGAACCTTGAAGAAAACCTTAGGAACCGAACTTCGTCGTAGAACCCTCCTCCACCCCCCGCAGATTCGGAATGTAAAACGGCGTCGCTCTTGTGCAAGGCGAGGTCTCGACGACAAACTCAAAGGGAAAAAACAAGAAAACTCCTAAAAAATATACCCAAATCCAGTGGAAAAAAAGGTGGTGGTAACGGCAAGCCTAATGTAAGAGGACAAACTGAAGTCGTGCGTAAGATAGAGAAGAGAAAGCGGGCCAAGAGAAGCGAACAAGAGGAAAAGAACGCGAAGAGCAAAAGCCTTTGCACAGCAACGCAGCGCCGCCAGATAGCGTAGTTAGGGTGAGCACTGGGCGAGGTGCGAGAGCTTCCCAGTCACCGGCGGGTGTCTATGCCCAAAATATGGAAGGCCGGTCATGTCCGGTCATCTATCCGGTTCCCAATAAGAAGGTGCTGGGCGTGAAAGCGGTCCTCTGAGGTACAAACGTACATCCCAGTGTTTTTTCTCAGATTCGATCTTTGCTAAGTTTCTTTAGAAGAGATGGAATCCAATACCCCTATTATAAACTGGAGGTACTCATTAGGGGGAGAATGTTAAACACTCCCATCAAATTTTGCAAGGGTGTTAGGAAAAAAGAGGATATATAGCGCAAGACAAGGTTCGAGTCAAAAATAAATAAATAACCCGATGCAGATCTGGTGGCGAGTTTCTACTTGCCTGTGTGATTGTGTCGTTCAAATCCTAAGAATGAGTCACAAAACATATCATAATTTTTTTAGTGCAAAACATCAGAACATGAATCATGCAATTCATAACATGGACCATGCAAGGCATTAAACAACAAGCATGTGAAATTCGATGGGAGTGTATAACATCCTGGCTCATTAGGCGTAGCTCTTGATGTAAGTTAAACCTGCTCAACTTTATTTCCAAAGAAATAGAAATGGGGGTGTGTAATGAATGTCCTGCCTCATTAGGGTAGACTCTAGTCGCAGCAACGTGCTTGACGTAGCTCTTCTTCGTTCGGGTCTGCCTGCCCGAGTGGTGCGTGATTCTGCCAAAGGGTCCGTGAACAAGAGCTGCAGTTGAGTGGGAGACGACATTCACAAGCTGTTGCAATGGACGAGCCTCATGTTCCACTCTCTGGCATCCTGCAACAGAGGTTGGATCCATTGACAGGCCAGTCTGAATGGGTGGTGGTTGCTTCTGGTAATCGTCCTCTCTGTCTCTCTGTCTCTCTCTCTCTGTGTTCTGTCCAAAAGTTCGATCTCAGTCTAGCCTTTGAGTTGTTATCTGCTTTCTCTGAAAACTTTCATGAGTACCCATGTTTTTCACCTGGCGTGATTATTAGTTCTGCATTGCATTGCTTTCAATAGGACTTTTTGTGTTTGTTTTTGTGACGAACTTACTCTCCATACGGTCATCACCACAAGCTTGATTCTGCAATGTTGTTTATGCTGCAGAAGAGGGAGCGGAGGATGGTGGACTTGGTGTCTCTGGAGTGTACTCGGAGGCGCTAGCATACACAACGTACCTTGACATGTTGAATGACACTGCAAGGAATCGTGCTTACAACCTTGCGATTCAGAAGGCGGTAAAGGGAGCGCATCATGTTCTTGATATTGGGTAGGTACTCATACTTGCAATATGGACTTCGTCACAAACTCGCTGGGAATGCTGAATCCCAAGCTGCACAATTGAGCCTTAAACCCTAGTCCTAAATCTAGTGCTTTCATATCAGGTTTCTTGTCTCCCTGTTTGCTGGTGTGGGCAGAGCAGGGACAGGGCTCCTTTCAATGATGGCATGGCGGGCCATCTGTGACCATCCTAAGACCATGGATGCAGAAGGTGAATCTTCTAATCCAGTGCAAATCACCTGCTCCAATTCATCAGTTGGCACCATCATCACAGCTTGTGAGTCATACCTGCCAATGGTCCGACTAGCACACAAGCTTTTACACGCTAATAAGGTCGGTTCAGGTGTGCGCCTCATTCACAAGCGGTCTGATGAGATGGAAGTGGGTACTGACATGCCCTGCCGTGCAGACTTGCTGGTCAGTTTCTCAAGCCCCCATGTTTTGCTTTTTCCTTATATCCAATGTCCATGCATACAGTGGCATTGAATTCTAGTTGGTTGCAGATAAGTGAGATTCTTGATTCACAACTTCTGGGAGAAGGATTGATACCGACTCTCCGACATGCACATGAGCATCTCCTCACACAAGATGTTCGTTCAGTGCCAGCAAAAGCAACAATTTATGCCCAGGTTTTTGTTTGTTCCTTAAGCATCTGTTTGAATGCATGTAGAGAACAAGAAAAATAGGAGTTTGCTTTAGTTGATTGAGGGGATCAATTTCAGTGTCTCACAGCAGGTGATATGTAAGTTGTGTGGACTGTACATTGTACAGTCTTTTTTCATGTTTGTGGTGTCATGCTTGCAGATTGTGGAGTGCAATTATCTGTGGAGCTGCTATGATTCCACAGGGGTTGAAGAGCAACTGGCTGATGGACTGTCCATCAGATCCTATAGTTTGAGCCATGCCTCTGGCTCAGCACATGCTATGCATGTGGACCCTCTCACAAGCCAAATGGAGCTGGTACACCTCATGGACAAACTTTGATCATATAGAAGCATGCTGCTGCTTCATACCTTCTTGTCCAGGACTGTTGTGACTTTGCAAGCAATCAGTGAGAAGGTTGCAGGACGGATTCTCATAGACCAACTGATTTTGTACATAACCTGCCATGAGATCCTAGGTTGGTTTTCTTTTGGATGGCACTCATGTCACAGGAGTTATTACATGGTTGAACTGCTTTTGGTGTTCTAATGACAGCTCTCGGCGCCCTTCAAGGTGTTCACCTTTGACTTTTCCAAAATGCCAGATGAGCAAGGGCAGTCTGTACACTTCATTGAGATTGTACAAGATGGGCAGGCACATGGCATTGTTTCTTGGTACAAGTTATCCCTCTCAAATGTTATCGTTTCACTGGATATTTACAATTGTTATTCATAATAATTTCTTGATGAACAAAACTAATGATAATTATTCAGTTGAGCTTTCCTCATGGTCAGACACATGAATGTATTTCTCTCATATACATGGAGTTTGAAATAACCAGGAATCTGCACACATTTACATCCTTTAGTGGAATTGCAAGCAGGTGGGTACTTCAATTGGATGAAGAGGGTTCCATTTTCTACTCAACAGCACCAACTTGGATCAAAACAGCACAAAGTGCCATTGACATGGGGATTGCACATGAATCAGGTGTTTAGTTGTTTGGTAAATGTCTTGCTCATCTCTCTTCGCATCCCATAAGAATTCTCTTGGTACCCTTTGTCAGAATCTTTGTTATCTTTGTTAACCTGAAGATAGATACTTTCCTAACACTTGCATTTGGATTTTGCACCCTACATTTGGACCTGGCCTATCTTAAAGTTGCTTTTTCAATATGATGCATCTAGTCTGTTTGCAGTGACCTTGGTGTCTGGGTTTAGGTTTGGGTTAGCATTTTGTTGGCTGTTTTCATGTACTCATAGAAACTGCCCTTGAGGTAACACTGAAGATCTGTGCTCCTTAAATGACCAGTTTGGTTTGGGTTTGGATTTTTCTGCTCAGTGAGCCCAAGATGGTGTGAGCACTGGAGGCAATTTGTCTTCACTCTTCCAGGCAATGGCATGCAGGTGTCTGCAGGAGAAACTGTAAGGGTTACAAGCATCCATGATGCGATTAGTGTTCATTATATGGTGGTTGGTAATGCACATATAGATGAAGAGGCTGCAACCTCCAGCATGAAAAGTGCTAGCTCTCCACCAATGTATGACAGAATTGGTGCACTTGGGGATCAATCCTGGCACTCAATAATTAGAGCTGCTGTTGACAAGGCTGTAAGGATCTCTACCAGCTGCAGTTCTTTGTTTCTAGTATTAATCATGAATGTGGATACTCTGAAGGTCCTTAATCTTGGATTCTCTTTGAGCTTTGTATGCACAATTGAGTTTTCACAGAATAGCAGCTTGCAATATTTGGTGCATTGTTGATCTTTTTCTTTGCAATTGCAGCTACTTGGTAGAGTCGCACCACTGTGCTTGGTGCTGGATGATGGCTTGCTCATGACCATGGCATCAGCATCTGCAAATTCAGCTGCACATGTGGTCGCAATGACTCCAGGCCTGAGTATCAATTGTCAAAGTTTTGAGAATGGCACCAAAGCCAAATCAGGCACAATAAGAGTCCTGAAGAAGAAGCCTGCACTTTTGGTGTTGAAAGATCTAGAAGGTCGCAAGGTGAGTTTCAGTGCCTAGGTCGTGGAGCAACTTGTTTCTCAACCTGCATGTCAGAACTTTTGCAGATTCTTGAATGCAGTTGTGCAAGTATTATTTTACCTCTTGTTTTGAATCGCTACATTTTCATTTGGGGCAGGTGGATGTATTGATGGCAGAGCCTTACTACACTGCTTGTGTGGGCATGCTCCCTTGGCGCCTACTTCGCTTCTGGTATGCTCTTGCAAAGTGCTACCCACATTGAATGAACATATGTAGAATGAAACTATGAACAGTTTTGCACTGCCAGTTGGGAGTCAGACATTCTGTCCTCCAGCACTGAAGTTACTCTGAATCCATCATTGTATCTCTGTGCAGTTATTTCCAGCAATGCTGACAATAAGGTTTTGGGTGTCAAGGTATGAGAGAACACAGCTGACCCCACTGTTGGCAGACAACTTCACTATCATTCCATTTCAAGGAAGACTGTGTGGTGTTGCAGTATTTATGCCGGTGAGCCAGATTTTCTTGGTTCAATGGTTCTATTGGTGCACACATAACATGGATCACTGTACTGAAATCAGTGCGATGTCTTTGTTAGGCTAATGCTATCACTTCTGTGATATTTCATTCTTTGTTACAGGATTTGTGGCATAGTCGGTGTTGTCTTGGGAATGTGGAGGGATTTGATCACTCCCTGGTGAATAGGACACTAGGAGCCTGTGGGTTACTGCCTCCCCCACTTGAAGGCCCTTTGCTTCCCTATGCAGTTTGGCAGTGTGGTCAATACAAGGTCTCTCTCTTACCTTTCTTCCTTTTCTTCCTGTCCAATGAGTGAGAAAATGTCAACCTCTTACTGTCAAAGTCCTCAGAGGAATGCAGCAGGTCTCTATTCTGATATTTTTCTGTTTCCTGTTGACAGCATCCAAGCCATCTCACAAATAATTCTGAAATGAGCTATTCCACCTGAAGCCATTGCTCTGTTCACAAATCTTTGCCATTAAAGCAGACTTGCTAAAATTCTTCCTGATACAAGCTAGTTTGTGGCATGTGCCTCTAACCAGAAACATGTAGGACATGGTAGGTAGGGTCGTATCTTTTTACTTGGACTGAGTAGTACATTATCTAATTGTCTCCTTCTAAATTGGTGTGGAGTTCACTTCAGTTGACCTCAGGCTGTAACTTTGGGGTGTCCACAGGAGCTGACAGATGCTTTCACATTAATGACATTCAGCTTCTTGAATCCAATAGAGGCAGTTGAGGGATCCACAAAGGTAACTTTGTTCACCTGGTTTTTATGTCATTGTGGCACTCAAGAGAGAGAAGAAAGCCAAGCAAATAAGCAATCACTGGAACTTTGAAATTGGAACATGCAGGCTCCAGTCTTAAGAGGAGGTGTTTGCCATGGTGTTGTGTTATGGATAGACTGGGTCTTTGACCCCCTTGGAGATATTGTACTATCAACAAGACCTGCAGGTTTGAGCATAACTTTTAATTTCTATGGAATCAAACAGATTTTATTACTCTTCTGTGTGAATTGAGCAATATGAAGTTTTGTACCTAAAAAACTGGATAAATTCATTACATCAACTTTTCCATTGACTACACAGTTGTAAAGTGATCCCACAATGCCCTGTGATATGACTACATCAGGATGGTTAGGTTTACAAGACAATTGGGAGAATAAAGTTGAAAATAAATCGGTCTATTGCAGTGTCAGTAGGTCTGATAGACTCTACTGAATGTTTGAATTTTATCCTATTGAACAGGTGCCAACTTGCCTAATTATGTGAAGCAAGGAGTAAAGCTGCTGAGCTATCCTGTTAATGTCAAGGCTGCACCAACTCAGGACAAAATTGAGCAAAAAATAGATGACATGGTCACAGCAACCAGAGTACCTAATTGTGTGGAGGTATCAAGTTCATTTGATTCAGCTACTGGTGAAATATCTGTGGACACTTCCTTTGGTTTTCTTGAGTCTTAACGTCCTGACCTTCAACCAAGGTATGAGTTAGAGGACGAAGTCAAGTGATTTAAGGGATGCTCTTCTTGTGATCATTCAGGACTGGACTTTTTTTCTTCCTGATGCAAATTTGAAAAATGGAGCCATTTAGTATTGTCCATGTTGGGGGAAGATGCAGTGTCATCTTATAGTTACACGAAAAGTACCCATCAGTTACTTTTCTGAGAAGCCTGTAAGTCTTGGAGCTTATTGTCGGTCTTTAAGGTAGCCTCTCCTGATACTTGCAAGTTGGAACTTATCCAGGAATGTAAATGAAACATTTCCTTTTAGAACCCTGTCCTGTTACACCAGGCAAAGTGGTGTATGAGGAAGTGCCTTGGTGAGCAGAGGGGTCGCTGTGGTGCAATATGATTCTACCAACTTTGTAAAGAGATGTTTCTCAAGTACCTGGATGGAAGACTAATCAATCTTGTATGACTCTTTTTTCAGACCTACCAACTCTTCCAGGTTCTTAAGATATCTGTAGAAGGTTTGATAATGGGATGCAACAGAGTTCAATGTTACATGAGAATTTGTGGAACAACTTTGAGATTGGATTCATTCAGTTGAGATGACTTTTCTGAACCATCATGCATTGTGCTCTGAAGGTGAGAACCATCTTTTACTTGCTGGATTCAAAACAAACTGTCCAGCATCACAGATTATGCTATGGGGTAATAATCATGGTACTCATGCAGGTATATGGGTTCCTCAGAAAGTGTGAAACAACTCCCTTGACAAAGTGTATGCACCTTGTGACTTTGGAAGAAAGCCTGCTGGTTTTTAAGCAGCTTTGATTCTCCTTATTTTTAAAGTCAGGTCATAGGTCCAAGGTCTAAAGTCCATGTCAATGTGTCAACCTCCTAGCCACTGTCAATTCAATCCTAAACTTTCCTTCCATCAATCAGCACTGAGACTATCTGGATCTCTCCAAATCAAACACAGGTTTCTTAGCCTGAAGAAGGACTATCTCCATTCCGATCATGTGGACATTCATGAGCTGAAAAGGAATAACCATGTCAGTGGTGGAGTTCTTTCATTATTATGTTCAACCCAAAAGATTGTCTAAGAATCTGCCAACCCTACACCAAAACTCTAATGGAAGAATGCTGAAAAAGGACTCATACTAGTTGAAACTCTCTGCCTCAGCTTTAGAGGACTGTCTTCATCAGCAAAATTTGAACAATAATTCTGATCTCTAAACTTGGTAACTTACCATATAACAAATGCCTTCTCATAGCATCTGATGAATTACTTGCAGCTGGAATTCTACAAGCTACAGGCACCTGACAAAATATATGTCTACAAAATTGCAGAAAATTTCCACAACAACAATTTGAAGGATAACAGTTGTGACATAACCTTATGAGAGTTGCTCACAAAGTGTGAGACGATCACCTGCATCACAAACAGCAGTGATGAGCTGTCATTGCCTTCATCAGTTTGTTTGGTGGGGATAGATAATAACCCACCCAAAATCTGGGCAAACCATTATACAAAATCTGCATCCTGAGTCATGATGTTGGCTAAACTCAAGAAACATAATAGAACTTCAAAGGAGGTAATGCGAGTGATCTCAGATAGCACCATACAAGGAAATACAATCAGGTTCAGGCTGCTGTACTTGGACATTATATTCTTCCTTTCCTCTTGAAGTTGTTCTTCACTCCCCTCACCATTCCCTGTTTTGGATCTCTGTTTGTGGGGCTTTGGTCCTCCTTGTTCTGGACAAAAGAGTCTTCCAAGGCAGTGGCAAGAATCTGCAACCCATCTGTCTTGCATCTATGTTTGGACCCCAAATGTTCACAAACAAATTGTTCACCATTCACTCTTGGATGACCAATGGCATTCACGATTCCCCATTCCCATATGCAGAGAGCTGCAGTTCAGCTGGAAGATTCCCTCTCCTCAATCAGGGGAACCACAATTACAAAAGTAGAGCAATAAGCTTGCCTTTCTGAAGACTTTGGATTTTGAAGACTCAGTGACTGTGCTGATACATGCATAAGCAGCATACAGAGACCTTCAGAGATACAAAGCTTTCCATTGTCAATCTCCTCATCCTCCTCTTCATCTTCCTCAGAGCGTAATCATGAAGACACAACACCTGTGTCTTCAGTTCTTCCCTCATCTAAATCAACCACAGCTTTATGTCAGTTTTAGTACCCTTCTTGATAATTCACATAATGTTCTGTCCCCGAGTTGTCAAAATCTCCATGGAATGTTTCTGAACACCTGTACCATGAATGAAATATCATTATGCCAGATCAAGTAGGTAGCTTAGCAAATACATGATTCAGCAGGCCATTCAGGAACAGGTTCAGCTTCCTTTGTGATGTGGAAGAGCTGGCGTCTCACTCAAAAACTTGACTAATCTGCGCAGGAGCTGGATGAACTGGCATTGAGGATTGTGCCAACAACGACAGGTATTATCCACTGTAATGTCCATTCAAGGAAGCATTTCTCTTCTCCGAATTTATCAGTAACCAGACGAAGAACCAGGAGAAAGTTTGCTGCAAATGGCAAGATCAGCCACACTTTCACTGATAGAAACTGGCTCCAGAAAAGACTTCAATCGCAGCTGTAGAAGAGGACATCCTGACAACACTAATGGAGCTCCTTGCCAGCAAAAACTGTAACTGAAAACTGTTGGGGTCCCAACACTGTGAATCAAATCATGGCTGTGCTTCGTAAGCCAGCCAGGAAAGTTTCATGGATCGGAAGACGGCGCTTATTCTGGAGAACCATTTTTTCTGCGGAATAACAGCAATGGGGTATAGATGTGGAAGGTCCTGCAGCTTGATCTCTTTCCTGTATCACCATTACATTGGTCTCGACATGGGAGTTCTTCTCATTCTTGAATTTCATCTGCGGAACAATAGCCTGGGGCACAGCGGCGATAAAGCTTCAGCAGGGAATGTGGAGATGGAAGGAGCACTGGCAATAGTTTATCATTCAATCCGGTTGCGCGTCCCCATCGTCGCTCGTTTGCAGGGTGATGGCCTCCCTCTTCTTCCTCTGCTATTTAGGGTTAGGGTTGCGGTCAAGCTTCAGGGTTCTTGGGGCGCTTCAATGCCGAAGCACATCTCCAAGTGTAGGCGATGAAGGATCGCGGAGGAAGTTCCTCAAAGAAATTTTGCACCGGAGCTCTGCTTGGGCGTGAAGTTTTCGGTAAGCTGATCGTCACACTCTCGGGTCAGTAGGAAGAACTCCGAAAACTGGCTCTTCACCTGTCCGACGACTTCCAGACATGGCAGGGAAAGAGAATCGAAGGCTCAAAGAGCTTTTCAAGGAGTTTGGTGTACAACCCGCTACACTGGCACTCATGGGGCAAATGGGCTTTACAGTGAGCACACTGATGAACATGAAGGACGATGAAGTCGACTTTATAATAAAATCTATTATCGAGGAGTATCATCTCGAGCTTTTGGTAGGGGAACAGTTTGGCATCAAGGCAGCCGTGAGGGCCAAACGGAGGGCGCTGGACGAGGAGATGGAACAACAGCGCTTGGATATAGTGGCCAGAACTGGTGATAGAAAGATCAGTCCAGACGACCCCACTTCAGAAACGCTTCTCCTCAAAGATGGTATGCAATGAAACAGAATACGGGATTAGGTCGATAGTTGTTATGTCATGCGTCGATATATGCTTGGTAACATGCATGAGGACTATTTTTTTTTCAGGAGATGGACGCCAGGAAGATCTGATCAGACGGGTTGTTGGTATTTAGGACTTGGCACACCTCGAGATGCGCTTGGACTCCTAGGGTTAACAGACCAAGGGAGCGACAGCGAAAATATCAAAGTCGCCAAAAAGAAACAGAAGAAACGGCGCTCCAAAGAAGTTGGAGAAGATGGACAGGAGAGACCCCGAGAACATCCCTTCATCGTGACTGAACCTGGGGAACCTGCCAAAGGGAAGAAAAATGGCTTGGACTATCTCTTTGACCTATATGAACAATGTGGAAAATTTCTGGAGGAGGTTCAGCAAATAGCAAAAGAAAAGGGAGAGAAGTGTCCGACAAAGGTAAAAATGCTTTGTGAATCTCAAATTATTTTGCAGTATCTTGACTCTTCAATTTACTCTTGTTGGGATCTGACAAAGTCAGTGGGTTGTTGTGGAAGCTACTATTATTTGTGATGAAGGTGATGGTTTGATACTTTGTGATTGATTCTCATGAGGTTATGACTGCACTCATAATCTCATTACCTTCAAACTGCTGTTGTGGAGATTGCTCTGCAATTTTGTAGTTATACATCTTGGGGCTTGAATTCAGATGCACAGTGTGCAGATGTCACAGAGAGCTGTTCTCGTAACAAAGAGTTCAAGGACTCTTGATTTGAAGTGTCTCACCAATGTGAGAAGTTCAACTGTGTCTTTACACTCTTATCACATGGATGCAGGTTACCAATGAGGTTTTCCGGCATGCCAAGCTTACAGGAGCTGGCTACATTAACAAGCCGAAGATGAGAGACTATGTCCACTGTTATGCTTTGCACTGTCTTGATATGGAGCAATCAAATGCACTCCGAAAGGTGTATAAAGAACGAGGGGAAAATGTTGGGCAGTGGTGTCAGGCTTGCTATTACCCCTTGGTTTCCTTAGCAAGGGGAAATGAATGGGATATTGATGACCTTTTCAACAGAAATGAGAAACTTCGGATTTGGTATGTGCCCACAAAACTTCGGCAATTATGCCACATAGAGAGAATCAAACATGGTGAATGAGAACAGTAGAATTATTTAGTAGGGTTTGTGGGAAAACTCTTTACTTGAGTTTGCTTTATCCAAGGATGTTGAAAGATGTGATAGGTATTGGTTACCAGTCAGATGAGGAGTTAAGACTTAAGACTTCTTGCCTGACTAGGTTTCACTGGATTCACAATGAATGAATCTAGATCTGTAGATTCGTGTAATGATACGTGTTCTCATTTGTATATTATGCACATTTACAACTTGTCAATCTCCTTGAAGGATACTTGGGAACAAGTTGATGGCCCTATGTGCCTACTATATTCTCATGTAAATCATGTCTGACTGGTCAGTGGTGTTCAAACCAATATCTAATGTTCATTTGCAAGAATTTTTCTCTGTGAACACTAATCACAGCACAATGCTAGTGGACTGTAACCAGGATGGCTTCTGCAGGCTGTCAAAATCTGCAGGCTGTTGAACTCTGCATAATTGGCCAGTTATACTTTCAGCAAGCATTGATGATAGAGTACCACATTGTTTAGTTGCAAGAACAGAGGCCTCTACAGTTGGCATCACATCAAAAAGGTAAGTAACTTTCTTAGTGCAACTACATTTGCAAATTACGCTTGAAGGAACTAAATGGGTTACACAAGTGTTTTGTCTATACCATGTGAAGTTCTTGACTAGTCTTAGAGGCTCAAAAATGTGGTAGAAATATCTGGCTGCAGTTGTGAAGCAGGCCAAGAGAGGTCATTTGTGTTATAGAAGCTCAATCATTGGATTAATTTCCTAAGCAAAAATGTTGCAACACACCATTTCTGACAAGTCCCCAACATTACTGCCACCTACCCACAATCAGCCAGAGTAAACCAGCACCCACAAACACACCACCATGGATGGATGGTGCATGGACATGACACTTTTTTCATTGGGTTCTTGTTCCCCATCTAACCTCTTCATAGCTGAGGGTTCTAAAAGTGTGCCAGGGTTTCTAAGTTGTGGTTCCTCCAACTGGATGACCACAAAGTCAGAGTGGTGTGTTTGTGGGTGCTGGGTCACACCAGTCCCCACAATCATACCTTTCAAAATTTTGATGCTAGAATTGCACGGTGCAGATACATAAAACCAGAATTCTAAGCAAGCAATCACAGATGCCATGGTATCTCCACCGCTAAGGCTTAAAGATGCCAGCAATCTCAGGATTGATCCAACAACTATCTGAGATTGATGGCAAATGGTCATCCTTGTAAGTATACAAACTAAAGAGGCCCCATTTGGAACTGCTGCTTCTGCTTTGATCTGATTTGGAGTTGCGACACAAGACTCCTGGTTATGGAAAGTATTCCCAAATACTTGGACTGTCTGATCCTTGGCCATGTGAATATCTCATGGCCAAGGTCCAAGACCCGTCCGTTGGTATGAAAAAGATCCCCAAAACTCCAGGCTCTCTGATCCTTGGCCATGTGAATATTCTCATGACCAAGGTTCACAAAGACTATGGGTATTTTGAATATTCTTATGACAAGAGGTAAGAAGCCTGGGCTTTTTATGAACATTCCTAACCAAGGGTCTACCATCATACTCCTTAACCATTCCCTAGTGACACATGGAGGGTTGGGCCCAAGTGTTCCCCGGCCAATCCCCATATGGGCAACACAATCATTCCTTGGGTGGCAGCACATCCAATGGTTGGACAAGGTCGATGAACCCATCTGCCACTGGGCAACGAACATTCCCCACCACTGGTTTTTACCAGTGTTGGGCAGTTCTCACTTTTTTGTGAGAACCTTAAAGGGTTTCAGGTCGGTTCTCAAATTGAAAACTTATGGGTATCATCAATAATGATACTTACTACGAAAACCTGATCGTCAGTTATCATTGGGGTGAGAACTAGTGAGAGAATTGGCTCAATGAGAACATGGAAGGGAATGAAAAAAAATCAATGTTTGTTAGTTTTTAGTTAGGTTTTAGTTTTAGGCTCTAGGGGTTTAAGTAGGTGTTAGGTTTAGGGCTTTAGGTGTCGCCATTGCTCAATGGCAATCTGAAGAAGAAGATTCAAACTTTTGCATATAAATAGGGCCAAGCTTTTCCTTGGCCCCATTTATTTATTTATTTATTTATCACTTCCTTGCTTTGCTACTCTCTTGTTTTGTTGCTCCTTCTGTGCTCCCTTGTGTCGTTACTCTCTAACTTCACTACTCCTTGTTTTGAGAATATTTTTCATAACCAGCAGAGCTCCCTTGCTCCTTCCTTGGCTATACCCTTTTTCGCTACTTTATTATTTTGCTGTTCCTTGTTTCGTTATTCCCTTCTTCCCTACTTGTTAACTTTGCTACACCCTTGTTTCATTACTGTTTGGTTCACTATTCTTTTGCTTCATTGCACCCTTTGCTTCAATGCTCCCTTGCTTTGTTGTGCCCTAGCTTCATTACTCCCGTGCCACCATTTCAAGTACCTTTCAGGCTTACCCTTGTTGCTTCAATCTCCTTTGCTTTGTTACTTTACATTTGGTTGTTTCTTGTCTAAATCAATACTTCCCATTTCCCCATCTCTCTTGCAGGTGTTTGGTGCTCAAGTTTTGAAGCTTTGAGCTCAATTCAGCTTATAAGGTTTTCTCAACTTTTTTTCATTTTTTGTTCGCTGGTTGATGTTTGGAATTCTTTTTGTGCTTTTCAAATTCTTGTTCCTATTTCATTATTTTTTTACAATTCAATTTTTTTTTCATTTTTTTCATTTAATTTTTCTTTCTAATAATTTTTATTTGTTTACTTTTATTATATGGATTTTTTGTCTACTAAGAGAAATTGGACATTTTTTTTCTTGTTGTTTTAGTTTTTGCCATGATGATTACAAGTGAACTTTCTTGTAAATATTTGTAAATGTTTATATTCTAAAAAAATACTCTTACATCAAAAGCAACTACAAAATAAGACACTAAAACACATTTCAAATATCCTTTGACAAAATATTCTTTTGTTTTGATTTCTCCATTCTAATCTACACCTCTTGTTAAAAAAATTGTTTGTAAATGGAAGACTCTAGGGCAAGTGAAAATGAAACAATACTAGAAAATGAATCTTGCAATATTTTTTCCAATCAAGTTTTTGTGGAAGAGGAATTTCCAACAAAAATTATTGAGGAAAATAAAAGTTTGCAAGCACAATCTAAACATAAGCACTATTAATAGTGATGAAAAAAGGGTGAAATTCAATTTGCAAAAGTTGCATGTGCAAATAGATTGACATGGATTCCCCATGACATTACTATACTATGTTGATTGTTTTATGCTTTAAATGACAATAACATTCCTAAAGGAAATTACCTTCCCATTTTGAATTGCTTAACCCTATGCACTATGTAGTCACACTCTTTGGGTGTGAATTTAACTAGAACTTTGCCTATTTGTAAATATGCAATAACTAATGCATCTTCATATACTAAGGCACCATTGCCTTTTAGTTTAACATTTGCATCATGGGGGGCCCCACATTAGTAGAAATTTTGGATTTTGTAACTGTCATTTGCAACTAAATTTGTGTAGTCGCCTAAGACAAATTGCACATGACGTTCAGTTGCATATGACACTATGTATGCAACATGTATTTACAGTGTTAATATACATGTTCATCCACACATACTAATCCAAATGTAATTGCACCTTATGTGTAACTCTCCTTACAACTACAATGTAATTAATCAAAATATGACACATGTTTAAAAATTGGACAACTAACTTGTGGACAAGTGTCACTATTTTATTTTATGTTTTTCAAAATTAAAATTCATTAGATTAATTTCAATCATTAAAGTTTTTACCACTAGGATGATGACACATGGCACATTATGGAATGTTCATTGACCATTTAACACGTGTTCATTTTAAACACCAATTATATGATGACACATGGCAATCAAGGTTCACTTTTTTTTAATTTTTAAATATTAATTAATGAAATTTAAGTCGTCCAATTAATGAATATTAAAATGTTGACAAGTGGTGCCTAGGTGGGTAAGTAATTATAAAACCTTATTAGGTCAGTAGGTTTATTTAGGTTTGTAAGTAGGTTGAAAAGTAGCTAGGCTTAAGCTATATAGGTAGGTTTAAAATAATCCAATTTCATTTTTTAATTTAACCACTTCATAAAGGTCAAGTTTTTTTTATTCACTCATCCCCAATAGCACTTGGTATTTGGTTGTTACATAATTATTACTCCTACTTATATACTAGGCCAAATAGAATTAGAAACCAGAGGATATGGGATAAAAAAATCCATTGCAAACCTCATGAATGAACTTAGTTGCACATTAGATGCAAATATTGTATTAACATATACCAACCAAGGGAGGGCTCTATTATTTTTAATGTTTAAACAAAACTTGAAGCCCTCCTCTTGGTGCATCTAACACACTAAGAATCGTCCAAAACATATTAGAAATGAAAACGTTATGGCCCTCTAAATTAAAAGGGGTCAATTTATTTTTTTTAAACCATTAAACATCACAAAGGCCAATTCTTAAACACCCAAAAAGTTCCTTTTATGTTGCTTTGTTGTTATTAAAGTTCCAACGTGATTTGTAAAACTTCAGTTGGTGTTCCTATAGCACTTTAAATCATTTAAAATGAAAAAGAAATAAGAAAGTTATGAGCTTTGAAAGTAGGAGGGGTCCAAAGGAATTTTTTTAAATATGATCATATTAATTGATTCCGAATTTTTTTATTTAATCAGTTTTACATTTTCTGAAAAAAGATTTTGAATAAAATAAAATAAAAAAGTTCTACTTGCCAAAACAAATATTTAAATATATTTGACAAATAAAATTTAAAAGCTTGCAATACACATTTAAACCATGGTTTAGTTTAATTCAATTTAATTTAACATAATTTAGTTTAGCCAAACTTAATTTAACTATTGTTAGTTTTAACCTAATTTAATTAGCCATAAATAGCTTAACTTAACTTAATTTAGCCATAATTAGTTTGGCCTAACTTATTTTAACATAATTTATTTTAGCTTAATTTAGTTTAACCATAATTAATATAGTCTAATTTACTTTAGCCATAAATATTTAGCCATAATTAGTTTGGCCTAACTTAATTTAGCCATAGTTAATTTACCTTAATTTAATTTAGCCATAATGATTTTAGTCTAATTTAATTTAAGTATGGTTAGTTTAGCTTAATTTAGTCATGATTAATTTAACTTGATTTAATTTAGCTTAATTTAGATTAGCCATAATTAGTTTAGCCTAACTTAATTTAGCCATGGTTAGTTTAACTTTTTAGTTTATTTAACCTATGTTAGTTTAGCCATGGTTATTTTAGCTTAGGTTAGTTTAAGTTAGCCTAAGTACTAGAGGTACATAATACTATTATATATAACCTATGTAAATATATTAAGTATAATAATTTAAGTATGTATAAGTTTAGGCCATTATTTTATGACACATGTCCATGTTGTACACATTTAGTTCCATGTTAGTTGCACACACAACCGTATGGCCCAAAAATTATACAATACCAAAATTGTAGTTGTAAACATGACCAAAATAGTTGCAACAATAGCCAATTACATGCCAATTGCATAATGATTGGTTACAAATGACAAGATTTTTAATGGTGCCATTATCCATGTCGGCTTAAGGTGCATTCCTAAAACATGCTAATAAAATACATAGGTATGTAAAGGCATGTTAATTTGGAACTATTTCCAAATCCACATCACCATGATAATGGACCCCAATGGGTGCATTCACAGTAAAAGGAACCAAAGCAATTGTCAAATGTAATGTGATATTATACCATGTCTACTTTGAAAGACAAGTTTGTGTAATGTATTTATTCAAATTACTATTTTTTTTGCAATTATATTTATTTGCTAATTATTTGATCTTTCACAAATTTAAAGTCATTTCATTAAGTTTTGAAAGTCCCTTCTTGCACATAAAACACTTAAAACGTAGTCGTCAAATATTGCTTTTAGATTTGAACGTCCTTTTTGTTTATCAAATGTGCACCATTCATTTCTAAAATTTGAGAGAAGATTCATATTTATGATTAAAAATGCAAAAGGAATCGAGATTAATAAAAAAATTATTTGTTACACTAATCTACATATTTGGTTAAAACATGTTTTTGGCCGTTTAAATTACAAAATTTGATGATGTGTCTTTAACAAAAGTTGTTCATTTTTATACGGTGAAGGGCATGGATAAATTTTATGGAGGAAAAAATATTAATTAAATAGTTTATTTCATGGATTTCTATCAGGTTGTCTTGAAAAATGCATAATTATGTTTGATTTTCAACTTTTGTATGTTTTTAAAATGATTTTATGTGATAAACTTCTTCCAAATAATGTAAAGTTCAATTTAAAATACAATTTTGGGATGTGTAGTTTATTTTGGAGATTTAATCACTTCTTATATTCAAAGGATAATCATTTTGTCTACACATTTAGTTTTTTGTATTTGAAATTCATTAATGTATATAAGTAGGTAACATTACCAAAAGTTGGGTGAAATTTTTTATATATTTCAAAGTGAATGGTGTAAAATATGATTAAACCCAGTCATTACAAAACATTAAGTACCTGGCACTTTTACTATGAATGCACCCCAATGGCATCCTCATTGGAACTTGGGTTTTGAATTAACCCATTGACCTTCCAATGAACCTTACTTGTTTGATGAATTACATCAAAACCATATTCTTGCAAGATAAAGACCCACTTAGTTAACTTTCTAGAGAAATTCTTGATCAACTATTTTGGAAGGATAGTAATAGATTAAAGTGTGTATCAACAAGCCAATGCAAGTGGATGTTGCAATAGTTGGTTTTCATGCCCATCGATTTAATGGATGTGGATTAATTCAACATCACTAAAGGTGATCCAGTAAACATATAAGTTCCATTTTAAATCATTCACATGTTTAATGGATGACATCTTTGATTTAAACAAGCATTCTTGTGTGGTTTGTCATGATGATTGACCACTTTTAGTAATGGTCAATAGTTTTGGCCTTCCACAACAACCTTATTGATGTTTTTGAGTTTTCCACATTCTCATACATTTCAAGATGGAGGCCCAAGGATAATTTGGGACTTTAATTCATCTAGTATGGAGGAGTCAATGCCAATGAAAATAAGCATGTTATGGGGTTCCAAATTAACACCACAACCATGTTAAACATTTCCAAAGGAGTTCATAGGCAGATTTTGGGACAAGTTATGGACATTTATTCCTTCATTTAAATGTTTAATTTATTATTGCCAGAACGCAGACATTTTGCCTAATCACACCCATATGTTCTACCTTAATTATCACATGTTGCACTTCTAGTTGGGCAATTCTATTAATGCAAAGGGTTTAGGGTTTAGGATGTTGTAGCAAAACAATTTGCACATCCTTGGAAGTTATGGGATCAAAAATGTCAAGGGGGATGTATGGGTGTTGGGAAGGATTTGATGATGTGAGGTGGTTAGGACAATTTGGCATCCCCCCATTTCATGTGTAGTAATTGAGCAATCAAATCAATGTTTTCATCTTTGGGCAATGGGGAGAATATGTCATCCAACCCAAAGTGTGATTGTTTGCAAAAACATGGTAATCAAAGATTGGTTCAACAATTACATGAGGTGAGTTGCATAAAACGAGATGGTTATTACATGATCACATTGGAGTTTCACCTTCAAGCTAAAGGAGTTAAATCGATTGAAAAGACAAAGGTCCATGTCATATTAGGAAATGATAATTCAATTTTCAGGTGACCTTAAAAACTTAATGAGGTGGAAAGAACCTTGGTTTAAGTTTAAACAACAAAGTTTGATGGATGTTAGTTTAGGGAAATTATCTAGAGGTAAATATGTTTCAACAATAGTGATGTTAACCAAAAATGACAATTTTTACAATTAGATTGAATGCCACATGTGTGAAGATTATTGGTTGACAAACAAACAAACACATTTGGACAAGTATGTCATGCCCTTTACCAAAGGAGATTTTTAATGCCCTTGGGCAAGGCAAGGTTTTTAGCACTTTGGACTTGTGTTATAATTACCATTCATTGTCATTGAGGGAGGGTGACAAGGTCAAGACAAGTTTTTGGGGGATTGATCTACATGGAAAATTTGTTTATACCAATGGCAATTCTTGCCATTTGGACTAAAGAACGCATGTGCAAAATTCCAAAGGGTTATGGATAAGGTGTTGGTAGGTCTTAATTTTGTTAAATGTTACATTAATGACATCATTATTTTAAACCTAATTCCATGATAACATGTAACGTTTATAGAAAGTATTTGAAAGATTTAAGGAACATAACCTTAATTTGCATCCTTGTCGCAACCCCACTTTAGGGCTAAGTGTGAGAATGCAACTCACACTCTCGAAAGTGGGAAAATCGAGTCCTCTGGGACTCTCGAAAATTCAGAGCTCGATTTGAGGGGGTCAAATCTCCTTGCATTGGAGTGTTTTTAGTCTCATTGGAAAGGTCTTGAAGTGTAGATGTCCAAAATGGTCTCGCATGAGCCATTTGGACATCTGCAGCCCAAGTTATGGGCAAAAGAAAGGCCGAGAGTCAAACTAGCAATTTGACTCCCGACCACTAAAGGTCAGGAATCGACCTCTTCCCGACATCAGCTGAAGGAGTGCGACATGGCGTTGGAAAGCTCTTGAAGAGAGCTACAACTTTGGTTTAGACCTCACTCCAATCGGAGGTCGGAATCGGGAAATATGAGCTCCCAAAGTATCGGGACTCCAACCCGAGACAGTTTCGGGACTCCTCCTTGGGAGTCCCGGGAAAAAGTGCCATTCAGATGTAGCCTCGACGGAGAGCTGCAGAGAATACTATATGGGGGAAAGTGGTGGCTTCCCCCAAGTCCGGGTCATGATGAGTCTTGTGTGTCAAAGTGCCCGTGGCTTGTCCTAACACCCAAGGGTGTTCCTGAATGCTAACTAACCCTTTGTGGTTGGTTTTTGGATGCAGATTCAAGCTTGATAATTTAGTCCCTCTTCCTAGTCTAATCCCGAGACTTCTAGCACACCCCTCTACCCCTTTTTAGTGCTGGAAGTCGGGAGTGGCCCCCCAAGTCCCAACTTTCCACAATTCTACATAGTTAGACCCTCAAGTGGGTTCAACAAGGGACTTAAGAGCGCGTCAATCCTAGTAATGTTAATTTTTTCACACTTGGTGGAATATTTGGGTCATATGATTTATTCAAATGGATTGAAAGTTTAAAATTAGGCCAAGGTTGAAACTATTTCACAAGCTTTTTAACCATCAAATGTTAATTAGTTATAGGCCTTTTAGGACGTGTAATTATTATCGAATATTCATCAAAAGATTTAACAACATTGCCAAACCTTTGACCCAAATGATGAGGATTGACCATGATTACATTTAAAGTGAGGCATAGGATTGAACTTGACGCACTCTCAAGCCCCGGGTTGAACCCACTTGAGGGTCCAACTATGTGTAGTTGCGGAAAAATGGGACTTGAGGGGCGCTCCCGACTTCCAACACTAAAGAGGGGTAGAGGGGTGTGCTAGAAGTCCCGAGATTAGACTAGGAAGATGGATTAGAAGATCAAGCACGAATCTGCATCCAAAACCAACCACAAAGGGGTTAGTTCACATTCGGGAACACCCTTGGGTGTTGGGACAAGCCACGGGCAACTTGGACTACTTGACTCACCACGGCTCGGACTCGGGGGAAGCCACCACCTTCCCCCATATAGTATTCTCTGCAGCTCTCCGCTGAGGCTACATTCAAATGACCTTTTTTTCCC